>OHAH01000001.1_pt1 | contig 268441 bp, 188 predicted proteins | sample 1577071 | NCBI WGS metagenome assembly OHAH01 (sample SAMEA3541520, study PRJEB24748) | human gut metagenome | biome: human gut; feature: human-associated habitat; material: faeces | place: China | collected 2012 | reverse complement strand
TACGCTTGCCGCGCATCGCCTCCTTCATCGCCACGTCCAACAGCCATGAACTGCTCTCCGACCCTTCAGGCAGCCGCCGTTTCCTCTGCGTAGAGGTGGAGCGTCCCATCGACAGCACGGACATCGAACATGCCCAAATCTACGCCCAACTGAAAGCCATGCTCCTCGGCGGTGAACGTCATGGATTCACGGCGGAAGAAGAGGCGGAAATCCAACGTGCCAACGTGGCCTTCTACCGTACTTGCCCGGCGGAAGAGGCTTTTGCCCGCCACTTCCGTGCCGCCCGTCCGGACGAAGAGGCCCTGTCCGTCTCCCTTCCCGAGCTCATCGCCCTGTTGCGCAAGCGTCAGCCGGGCACGCTCACGAGCATCGGCATGCAGGAGTTCAGCCGCGCCCTCGTGGCCGCAGGCGTGGAACGGAGGCACACGGAAAAGGGTAACCGTTACCGGATTGTGCCGTTGGAACATGAAGGCTGTAAGTCCGCAATCCTTTCTGAATGAATGGAAAAAATCTTTTTGATTTCTACCCCATTAAAAATAAGGGTTCAAATGGCAAATTCGTATCTTTGCCATAGCAACTGCAATAACGCTGCTCCTCCAAGGAGAGGGGAAGGGATTCAGCGGATGACCTTAACAGACAAAGCCCATTTCTTAAAAATACAATTTATACCTTAGATTCGGAACCAATGTCGCGCTCCGTTTCTTTTCTATTTGATTAGTCAACATATTATATTGATAATAAGTATTCTTAAACCCATTCAGATTTAAGAATTGCAATGATATCTCATGAACCACTTTCTTCTTATTTATCTTATAGTTTATGGTCAAATCCGAAATAAACGACGGAGGCAACCGTAAGGAATAAGCTTTTGTCTCATCTTCTTCTATCTGATGAGTGCTACCTGATTCTATGTAGTCGATAGGAGTATAGCGTTCACCTCCTTGGAAAGTCAGCTTCGCATTGACACCTAAAATCTTGTTATCTTTTTTTCCTAAGATCCATTCTTTCCCTGCAAGCACCTTAATGGCAAAAAGCCTATCCATGCGGGAACTTCTCCATATTTTATCCCCTCCCATATATTTTGATTTAAATATAGAACCATTTATCATCCAATACCACCCTTTTTCCAAACCATGTTCCAAAGACAAGTCTATACCATAATTCTTACCTTTACCTTCACTGACAAGTCGCCTATCAAGAATAAACGCATTGAAATTGACAATAGAAAAAGATGAATTATTTTCTACCGGCAGGTCATATAAATATTGGAAATAAGGCTCAATCCTAAGATTCAGGTCCCTATTAATCATCCAATCGTAAGTCAAATTCATCTTGTGTGTTTTTGCCAGTTTCAAATGGATATTGTCAATGCCTGTATGCATTGGTATATTAGTATAATAATATTCTATTCTTTCCCTTCTACCAAACAGGCCATAACCGAACGAAAGATAATGTTCCGGACTAAAGTCCCATTTTACGTTCAACCGCGGTTCAATAGACCACGATTGGTTCAAGTCAAAATATTGCATCCCTATTCCTGCGCTCAATTTTATGGAACGGTTTATCCGAAATAATGAACTTGAATGAACATAGAAAACATTACTTTGCCCACTTCCATAAGCACATCGTTCCATGGGCTTGAACAAACCGGAAGACGGACTTATATTGAAGTCCATATCATAAAATATTCCTGTATAACTAACACCTGTACGATTAGTATGCCAAGAATTAAAACGCTTGTTTATATACGAGTTAAGTTGTACATTTGTTTCATGTTTTGTTGCAAACGCTGCAGGAACCCAATCTAACTTATCGTCGAATATATGATTATTGACTTTAGTCCCTGAATAGCTGAAGCCTATGTTGGTTTTCAAATAAGCATCATCTTTTAAGGATATACTATGCCCTACACCAAAAACTCCTTTTTGCATGTTTACTTGCTGCTTTTCACGGTCTGTATAAGTTTCCCATCTTCCCTCGTCTTCTTCCGGTTCTTGGACAACTTTATCCAACAATCCTATTCCCCATAGCGTAAAAGTCCCGACATGACGAGTAGGCAGGTTGACCTTGAATGCCAGATCCTGATAGTCAAGCCCTTCTTTTGAACCGCTGATTTTGTCAGCTAACCCAGAATATGAATAACGGTAATTGAACAAATAGGAACTTCCGGACTTTGGGTTGATAGGCCCCTCTGAGGATACATCCATCCCCCAAATACCAAGTTGTACCGAATGGTCAAACTCCGTAGTATTTCCCACACGCATTCTCATGTCGAAGATACCAGACAAGGAATTTGAAAATTCAGCAGGATACGTTCCATAATAAAAATCCGAGTTTGCAGTGGTGTACAAACTCAATCCTGTCAATATACCTCCTCCAAGTCCTGACATATCTGCATAGTGAGATAAATTAGGCGTCTCGACACCTTCCATTCTCCATTGTGCGAACTGAGGTGCATTTCCCCTTACTTCCATCGCATTGGAGTTCACACTACCAGTAGTTACACCTGCAAACGATGAAACTAACCGGGTCGGGTCGTCAAAATTTCCTGCAAACCTGTTTGCCTCTTCAATACTCAATGTCCTTCCTCCTGCCAGGGACATAATATTCTGAGTATTGTTGCGTGAATGGGTTACCACAACCGTTACTTCATTCATCTCTTCCGCCCCCTCGTCTAAAAACAAATCTGAACGACTTTCGCCGGAAGAAGAAACGACAAGGTAATCAGAAAGCGTAGGCATGAAGCCAATCATACTTGCTTTCACTTGATAACGTCCAACCTTTAGATTCGGGAACCAGAAACAGCCGCAACTATCCGTAAAAGTACTTTTTACTTGATTATTATCAACATCCAATAATAAGACGTTGGCATATTCCAAAGGAACAAGTGTCGACTTATTCTTTACCGTGCCACTTATCCCCCCCTTGGACAAGGGAGTTTCTTTTTTGATGATAATCTGGTTTCCATATATCACGAACGACAGCCCGTATTTTGCCAGTGCATCTTTCAGGACAACGTCCAGAGGTTTATTCTTATAGTACAGTTTAACTTTCTTTTCGTCTCTCAAATCGGATTGTTTATAAGCAATTCTATAACCAGTCTGCTCTTTTATCACTTCCAGGAACTCAAATGTGTTAAAAAGCCCCTCGACGGAATAAACGGCCTTATCCAGATGCTGAGAATACAAAGGGCAACTTAATATGAGAAAAAGCCCACAAATAGTCAAGAATAGTTTTGTTTTCATCGTGCATTCGTTTTTACATGAATTATTATCATTTCATCATCTGCCATTTCCCAAGACAGGTTCCCATCCAATACACACAGGGTTTTCAACACTTCCCAGACAGTCGTTGCCGAATCAAATTCGAGCGTATACTTTTCATTCGAGGTCCCGTCTAACTCAATAGAGACATTGAATTTCTTTTCGAGTGTGTTTTTTATTTCTTCCAATGTAAAATGCCGGAAGGACAGATAAGGCGGATCCCCTACAGAAACGTGCACTTCCCGTGTCTCTTTGTCATAAGCAAAATATTCCCCCGGATGTAATACATACTTTTGAGGGCTTTCTGCTGGCACGATTTCGATGGCTCCTGTTCGTAGATATGCAGTAGCCCGACCATCTTCCTGATAGTCTTTCACATTGAATACAGTTCCTATTACTATAGTTTTCAGGCATCCGCTTTTTACAATAAAAGGTTTATTCTGAATATGAATGACATCAAACCAAGCTTCTCCTTTCAGATCTACACAACGGACGGTATCGTTGAACTCTTTTGGATAAATGATTTCGGAAGAAGAACTCAAATATACAGTAGAACCATCCGGCAAGGATATAGTCTTGAACTCTCCCTTCCCAGTGGCGATAATTTGTGTTGAAACAGCTTCTCCTGTTCTCCAAAACCAAACGGAGGCTACTAGTATACAAAATAAGAAAGAAACTGCGGCATATCCGTATTTACTCCGGATTATTCTTGTTTTCCTGAAATTCAACCGACAAGCAATCCTGTTCCAGGAGTCTTTCATTTCCCAGTTTCCAACATTTGCTTTCACCTCGTTCCAACAATGAAACAACTCCTCATCTTTAGCTTCTACTTGTTCATCCTCGCACAACCAATGTTGGATTTTGGTTTCCAAAGTTTTGGAGTAACGGTTGTTGAAGTATCGTCTAATGATCTCATGAATATAGTCCATAACCATCTCTTTTTACTATGTACAAGAACAACAGACGTTACTCACATCAAAGTTCGGAAATTTAACTCATGATAACATACATAATAAAAATATAAGGTAAAAAGAAATAGCTCGTTTTATCTCTTTTAATGCCATGCTTATTTGATTCTCAACACTTCTTTTACTTATTCCCAATTTTGAGGCTATTTCCTCGTTGCTCAGCCCTTGTTCCTTGCTCAAACGATAGATGAGTTGCCGCTGTTTAGGCATTTCCGAAACCACCATTTCGATCAACAAGCTGATTTCTTTGGCGAAAAGATTATCTTCTGCCGTATCACTAGTCCTCACATCCGCCTGTATGGCCTCTATCGTGCCGTGTGAAAAGGCCAGTTCCTTCTTCAGGTAATTTATTGCCGCATTACGGGATGCAACAAAAATATAGTTTTGGATGTTTTTGGATATATCCAACTTTTTCCGGTTGAGCCATAGATTGATAAATATGTCTTGTGCCAAATCCTTGGCTATATCACGCTCCTTTATGATTCCCGTAATAAAGGATACAACCTTGGCGTAATATATTTGATAGAGTTGTTTGAACGCATATTCGCTATCTTGTTGGATTTGAAAAACTAAATTATCCATTGATATTACTCTCCATGCAAATGGTCTGAATCGTTAAAGCCAGAACGTTTTTAAAACTCCACCGTCACCCCCAACGTGGGCAACAGTGTCCCGCTTATTTGTTCTACACGCCGCATCACATAACGCTGCTCCTCCAAAGGAGCTTCGGGATTCGACACAACACCTGTACTCATGAACACATCCGGCTGACGTAGTTTGCTGACGGTCACATTCTGTAAGTCAAGATACAGTCCCAAGCGCCAACGTTTGAAAAAGAATTCTTTGTCCACCCGCACATCCAGTTGGGCATAACCCGGTAGCCGCTCTGCATTATAACGGCTGTAATCGTAGGCAGACTTCCCATTCGCATCCCAATACGTCACATAGGACGAGGCTACCTCATCGTATGGCGTATAAGGAGAGCCGCCGATGCAACTCAACCGTAATCCTACGCTCCAACGGTGCGGGAAATCATACGTACCGCTCATGTTCAGAATCACTCGATTGTCCCACGCCGAAGGAACATAAGCGGCATGACGGTCGGCACGGTATTCGCTGCGGTACCAGGTGAAAGAACCGGTCAGGTTCAGACGGTCGGGCAAAGTCCAACGCATCAAGGCTTCCACTCCGTAGGCACGGCCTTGTGCCGTAGACACCAATGCCTCGTTACCTACCACACCATAATCCGTACCCTTACAAGTTAACGGAACCCCGTCGGCCAACGAAAGCGGCACACGGTGATAAGACTTATAGAACCCTTCTACCGACACAGCCCAACGGTCATTGGCTTTCCATTCGCCACCCCAAGCTACCTGCGCCACATTCATATAACGTAAATCCCGGTTGACCAACCGGTCTGTCGCGTCTTTATAGCCCAACGCCGTGTAAGGCGGTAATTGGTGATACCAGCCTACCGAAGCTGCCGTCGACCAATGGGGCGAGAAAACATAACGGAAAGAAGCGCGCGGAGATAGCTGTTCCCACGGACGGGACATGCGCGACGAATAATTATTGCCGTCTGCCCGCACCCCGACCGACGCACTCCATCGTTCTTCCGGAGCCGTATAAGCCGCAGAGAATGAAGCTCCATAGGCGACAAGCCCCAAATGGGTACGGTAGACAGACCAATCCCCGACCGACAAAAGACGGCGTTCACGGTCGGTATAATCCATGTAGTTCAATTCCGCACCCTCTTTCAACGTCCAACCACCCGACAACGTCGTCATATTTTCTGCACGGAACGTGGTCTTCTGCTCTGTGGAACGCAATCGAAGCGTGAGATTCTCCTCAGTGCTCTCGTCATTATTCCGATATTTCAGATTCTTGTCGTTCAGGTAATTGTGGCTCAACACGTACGTCTGCACATGTCTTCCGGCATAATGCCGGTAAGAAACCCCTACCGTAAAAGTCTCTTGTTCTATCTTAGGCAGATAACTCAAAATATAATCCGAACCTTCGTCTTCTCCTGCCAAATCCATATTCAGCTCCATCCGGTCTACTCCGGCCAATGCCATCACCGTCAGTTCGTCGTACGGCGTCAAGCGGGTCTTTACCTTAAACTGCCCGTCGATATAGTTCGGAAGGAAAGGCAGACCTATCATTTTAAAAAGTAATTGCAAATAAGACTGGCGCAGGGAAAACAGGTAGGTCGTCTTTTCCCCGATATGGCCGCTCCCGCTCAAGGCGGCCTCGGAAGCCCCCAAAGTAGCCTTGAACGTCTGACGCTCCGAAGAGCCTTCGCGCAAACGGAAATCGAGCACGGAACTCATGGCTCCTGCACGGTCGGCCGGAAATGACCCCGTATAAAACTTAATCTCACGTACCAAATCGGCATTGACGATGCTCACCGGGCCTCCCGTAGCCCCCTGCGTGGCAAAATGGTTGATGTTCGGAATCTCTATGCCGTCCATATAAAAACGGTTCTCCGACGGACCGCCGCCCCGCACTATCAAATCGTTACGGTATCCCACCGGCGAAAAAGCCACACCCGGATAACCGCGCACGATGCGCGAAATGTCCCGGTTGGCTCCGGGGCTTTTCTCTATCTCACGAAGTCCGATGACCTGTACGCTCACCGGAGCCTCAGCCGTCTTACCATACGACTTAGGACGTACGGTCAAAGTATGCAACGACTTGATGTCCTCCTCCAACTCGACGTTCACTTCGGGCGTGACAGCCGAAACGATATAATCCGGCGTCTCCTGCGGCACATACCCTGCCGCCGTCACCCGGAATGAAAAAATACCGGGCGGTACGTGGGGTAACACGAACACACCGGCCGTATCGGTCACCGCACGCACAGTGTCTATCGAAGCAGGAGACACGAAAGCCCCTACCACCGGTTGACGGCTCGTCCGGTCTATTACTTTGCCCGTCACACGAAAAGAAGATTGTGCAACAGCCTGCACCACCAAGAGACTGCATAAAAGCCAGCCGCAGAAAAATTTCTTCATCCTCATCATTTCCATACTGCAAAAATAACATCTTATTTTCTCGTAAGCAAAAATAACCAAAGGCGAAAGCAGAAACAAAATTTTCACTAACTTTGTCCATCATAGTTCGGATGGGATGCGAATGAAAAATACTTTCTACCTGTTGTTGTTCTGGTTGGGACTTTCCCTGAAAGTTCCGGCACAAGCCATTTGGTCGGCGGACTTCCCGTTCGCCGGAGAACTCCCGTCCAACGAAATGACGGAACTCTATCAGGACGAAGACGGCTTTGTCTGGATAGGCACAACGAACGGTCTGTCGCGTTACGACGGTTATCGCCTGCAAACGTTCCAAACAGATTACCTTCACCCCAACCGACTGACCCACAACCATATTACCTGCATTGCGGAAGACAGTGCATACCTTTGGATCGGAACGAGAAAAGGACTGAACCTCATTGACAAACGGACTTACCGGATTACCACACCGGGCGAAGCTCCGTTGCAGACAGCCCATATCCGCTCTCTTTGTTCCGACGGGAAAAGCCGTATATGGATAGCCTTGAACGACCGGCTATTGGAATCCCGTTTTCCATACCATGAATATACCTCCATCAACCTGCCTTCCCCAAACGGCAAACCGTCTTACATCAACTCTTTCTTTTATGAGAAAGGAAAAGAACGCCTGTGGATATGCACGTCGAATGGGATTTTCGTCTATACGGACAGTACACAAGACCTGCGCCACCTGCCGCCGGTGGGACAGACCAACTCTCCTTTCACGCTTTTCCAAGACAGGGACGGGCGGTACTGGCTCACCACATGGGGAGAAGGACTGTGGCAACTCCTGACCGATGAAACCTTGAAACATGTGGAATATATCCGTCAGGACATACAGTCACCACGAGGAAAAGTGGCAGACCGTAAATTTTTCAGTACAGCCCAAGACGACACGTTCGGTTACATTTGGGCTTTGTCCTACAACAACCTGTACGCATTCCGGTATGACGACCGTGCCGGGAAGTTGATGCCCGTGGCTTTGCCCGGACACATAGACACCGGCAAAATGTACACCAAAATCCTAAAAGACCACGATGGCAACCTGTGGCTCAGTTCTTACGATCGTGGCACGTTGCTCACGTTTCATACGGAAACCATACGAAGCTATCCGTTGGACGACCTGCGCAAGACCTTGGACTGGATACCCAATCTGCTCACCTTGAATCGCGACACTCAGGGGCGCTTCTGGTTCGTCCAAGACCGCTTCGGTCTCTGCCTCCATGAGCCGCAACACGGAAAAACCGTTTTCGCCACCCCCGAAATCCAGAACCTGACGGTAGATGCCCGCGTCACGGCATCCAGTCCTGTCAGCGGTGGCTTATGGGTAGCAGCTCCCCACCGCAACCAAGTGTACCTGTTGACGTACGACCAAGGAACGTTTCAGATAAACTGCCGCATCCGGTTGTCCGACGCTTCCGGTGATTATGTTCCCGCCAACCAGATGGAAGAAACATCGGACGGCAAACTTTGGTTGCGTAGCGGAGGGCGTATGCTTTGCCTACCTGCCGACGGCACGTCCCTGCTCTCCACGCCCGACAGCCTGCACTTTACCGCCTTTGCCCATAGAGACGCTGTGTCCGTCTGGGCCGCCACTTCCCGACGTCTATATATAATAAAGGTGGAAGGGAAACGCATGGCATGTATTCCGCAACCCCTTGCTTTTCAAAACCACGAGGACGAGGAGACGCGCTTTCTCTGTCCCGATGACTCGGGCGGCTTTTGGGTAGCCACCAGTATGGGGCGCATCCTGTACGGTCAACCGGAGGATTCAGTTTTCCAAGATTTCAGCGACCGTTTCGACACGCAAGGTATGACGATATTGAATCTGTTATGGCGGAACCACCACCTTTGGCTCGTCTCCCACAACCGTTTCATCCACTACGACACACAGCGCCACAGCCTGCAACAATACACTTCCTCGGACGGCAATATGTCCACTCCTATCTTCCGCGACCAAGCTGCATTCCTTTCGGCCGACGGTACACTCTACGCCGGAGGACGCGGCGGTTTCGTATCAGTCACTCCCCCTCCTTCATCCGCCCCTAAGGCTCTTTCACGTGCGGTGATGCTGACTGACTTCAAAAGCGGTATGCGCAGTATGCTGTTCAATCCTTCCGGACGGTACGTGTCCGGACAGCCCGACCGGAACACGCTTACCTTGCAACCTGAAGCGGCCAACCTTTCCGTCAGCTTTTCTACTTTAGATTATGCTCGAAGCGGAAAAGTACGCTATGCTTACCGGTTGGAAGGACTCGACACCGATTGGAACTACCTGCAAGAAGGGGAAAACACGGCTTACTACCAAAAACTGCCCAAGGGAAATTACCGGTTGGTCGTAAAAGCCACAGACCGTAACGGACAATGGCAGGCTCCCGTCACGCTGCTCAGCCTCACGCAACTGCCGGCTTGGTACGAAACCATTTGGGCTTACGCGGCCTACGTAACCGCAGCCTTGCTTCTCATTTACGTACTCCTTAGACTTTACTTGCAACGATTGCGCAGCCGCAACCAGTTACAACTCCAAGAAGCCCTGACACAAGCCAAACTGGATTATTTCACCAACATCTCCCACGACTTGCTTACACCGCTCAGCGTGATATCCTGCGTAAGTGACTACTGGGAACGGCAATATCCGACCGAGGAACGCCAAACCACGGTGTTGCGCCACAACATTTACCGACTGAAACGCCTGTTGCAACAAGTTCTGGATTTCCGTAAGACCGAGAACGGCAACATGGTACTTCGCCCCGAAGAAGGCGACATCTTCGCTTTCGCCCGTCAACTGTGTACCCACCATTTCTTGCCTTTGGCTGAACAGAAAGGCGTACGGCTGAATCTCCGCATTCCGGAAGGCGAATGCCGAGGCACGTTGGATTTTGACAAAGTAGACAAGATACTCTATAACTTGCTTTCCAATGCCGTCAAGTACACGCCAAGTGGAAAAAATGTCGATTTCATCGTGGAAATCCGGCAAAACGGAACAGAAAAAGACGTGGTATTCACCGTGCAAGACGAGGGTGTCGGCATACCGGCCAAAGAACAACAAAGGATATTCGACCGCTTCTACACCGGAAGCAACGGACGTAGCGGACAATCGAACGGCATAGGACTGGCACTGGCCCGAGAATTGACCGCCTTGCACCATGGTAGCCTCACGTTGGAAAGCGAACCGGGCAAAGGCAGCCGTTTCACCGTAACCCTTCCGTGGGTAGCTCCGTCAGCCGCCCTCGTGCAGAACCGCCCCGAGGCACAGCCGGTAGATGCCGAAATATCAGTACCGGACGTCACTGCCCCGGAAGCCTCCTCCCCAATAGCGCAAGAACCGTCTCCCGAAGCAGGAGAGGCCGGAAACGACCTCCCCTCCATCCTTCTCGTGGACGACAATACGCAACTGTTGGAAATGATGGAGAAGATATTGGCCACAAAGTATCGGGTGCTCACGGCAGAAAACGGGTTGGAGGCCCTGAAACAACTCAAGGCACACGCCGTAGACCTCATCATATCGGATGTCATGATGCCGGGCATGGACGGATTCACCCTGTGCAGGAAGCTCAAATCACAACTCGAAACCAGCCATATCCCCGTCATCATGCTGACAGCCAAACAGAGCGCGGACGACCGGGTAGATTGCTATGAAGCCGGAGCGGACGGCTATTTGGCCAAACCGTTCGAGTTGAAAGTGCTGGCCGCCCGGATAGACAACCTGCTCCGCACCTACCGGAACCGCCAACAGGCTTTCAGGATGGAAGACCACGTCCGTCTGGCCGAACTGGAATATTCTTCCGGCGACACCCGGTTCCTTCAGGACATGGCAGACTGTATCCACACCCATTTGGCCGAAGAAGGATTCGATTTGGAACAACTGTCCGGCCATTTGAATGTATCCAAATCCACCCTCCACCGCAAAGTGAAGGCCATGACCGGACTTACGCCTTTGGAATTTATCCGGAACATCAAGCTGAAGTACGCCTGCGAGATGCTTTCACGCCGCGACCGTAACATCGCTGAAATAGCCTACGCCACGGGCTTCTCTTCACCTAAATATTTCACCAAGTGCTTTAAAGAAGAGTTCGGACTGACACCCCGCGAATACCAAGAGAAAGAAAAATAAAACCGTAACAGGCAGAGACCAGTCACAAAAGAGGGGTAAAAAACTGTCAGAATAGGATTTTACCCCCTTTCTGGCAGTTTTTTATCCCTCCGTATCCTTCTTTTCATATAGCTTTGCAAGCGTCCGTTCGCATCTCCTTCATCTGACAAGCGAATGCGCGACGACACACCGACCGGCTGCCGACAATACGACAACCGGCCTGAAACGACCACTGCAAAATCAATCAAAACACATAAAAATACAGATTCAAATGAAAACAAACTTACGTACACATCGGAGTATCCGGTTGAAGTGGATGGCCGCCCTCTTTTTCGCATTCGGAATCGGGAACGCCCTCCCGGCTGCCGCCCGCTACTCCCGTGCAGACGAGCTTGCCATTCCGAACGGTGCACGTTCAAACCGAGAAGTGAACTTCAACGAAAACTGGAAATTCTTTTTAGGCGATACCGCCGCAGCCTCACGTCCGGACTTCGCCGACAACCACTGGCGCACGTTGGACCTGCCCCATGACTGGAGCATTGAAGGCCGTCCTGAAGAGGCCAATCCGGCCGGTAACGACGGAGGGTATTATCCCACCGGCATCGGTTGGTACCGCAAGACATTCGATTTCGTACCGGACTCCCGACGTCCCGAAACCACCCTCTATTTCGAAGGGGTTTACATGAATGCGGAAGTATTCGTCAACGGACATAATCTCGGCATACGTCCCTACGGTTATTCGTCTTTCTACCACGACATCACGCCTTACCTCAAAGCGGGCAAGAATGTCATTGCCGTGCGTGTGGACAACTCGGGACAGAAAAACTGCCGTTGGTACACCGGTTCCGGCATTTACCGCAACGTGAAACTTATCCGTACCCCTAAAGCACACTTTGAACCGTGGGGCATAGGTATCACCACCGAACAAGTGAACCGGAAAACGCAGGTGGAAGTGGAAGCCACGCTCGCCAACCGCGATAAAGACCTCCCGGCCACACTGCTTTGCACGGTCACCGACTTGGACGGTCACACCATTCTCACACAAAAAGAAACTGTCACCCTTGAAGCTAACCGGACAAGCAAAGTCAAACTGCAATTCCCTTTTGAAAACGCCAAGCTCTGGAGTCCTGAAACACCGAACCTCTACCGGATGGTATGTTGCCTCGTACCGGACAATGGAGAACCGGCCGACACGGTCACCACTACGTTCGGGGTGCGCCACGTGGAATACAGTGCCGAAAAAGGCCTCGTCCTAAACGGTAAAACCATAGAACTGAACGGCGGATGCGTGCATCACGACAACGGTCCGCTCGGTGCCGCCTCCTACCGCGACGCGGAATGGCGTAAGGCACGACTGATGAAAGAAGCCGGATTCAACGCCGTACGCACCTCGCATAATCCTCCCGCCGAGGCATTCCTCGATGCGTGCGACCACTTGGGGCTTCTGGTCATCGACGAATCGTTCGACGGATGGCGGTCGGCCAAACTGCCGAAAGACTACTCCATTCTGTTCGACCGCTGGTGGACGAAAGACATCGAATCCATGGTACTGCGCGACCGCAACCATCCGTCTATCTTCTGTTGGAGCATCGGGAACGAAATTATCGAGCGTAAAACGCCCGAAGCAGTCCTTACGGCATACGCGTTAGCAGGCCATGTACGCCGCCTCGACCCCAGCCGCCCGGTGACATCCGCCCTTGCGGCATGGGACAAAGATTGGGAAATCTACGACCCGTTGGCTGCCGCGCATGACATCGTGGGTTACAACTACATGATGCACAAAGGTCCGTCGGACCACGAACGCGTCCCTTCGCGCATCATGATGCAGACGGAATCTTACCCGCGCAACGCATTCGCCAACTGGGCACGGGTCAACGACCATTCCTATATCATCGGAGACTTCGTGTGGACGGCTATCGACTACCTCGGCGAATCGGGTATCGGACGCTTCTATTATAAAGGAGAGTCGGAGGGTGAACATTACCACCGCAACCAGTTTCCGTGGCATGGTGCCTATTGCGGCGACATCGACCTGACCGGATTGCGCAAACCGATTTCCTACTACCGGGAAATGCTATTCAACCCAGAGAAGAAACTCTACATGGCCGTAAAGGAACCTACGGGTTATTACGGTGAAATCAAAGAAACCTTGTGGTCGGTATGGCCGACGTGGGAAAGTTGGAACTGGCCGGGACATGAAGGAAAGAACATCGACGTGGAGGTCTACTCACACTATCCTTCCGTGCGCCTCTACCTGAACGACCGACTTATCGGTGAGAAGCCGACCACGAGAACGCAGGAATTCAAAGCCATCTTCACCTTGCCCTACGCACCGGGTACCTTGCGCATCGTCGGTGTGGAAAACGGCCAGGAAACGGAATCACGTACTTTGGAAACAGCCGGAAAACCGGCACGCATCCGGTTGACAGCCGACCGTACGGAAATCTCGGCCGACGGCGAGTCCTTGGTTTATGTCATAGCTGAAATCACGGACAAGCAAGGACGGGTAGTGCCTAATGCCGACAACCTGCTGACATTCGAACTCCAAGGTTCCGGCACACTGCTGGCTACATGCAGCGCCGATTTGAAAGACTGCACGGCTTACACCGCTCCGGAACGCAAGGCTTGGAAAGGCCGTGCCATGGCGGTCGTGAAAAGCGGGAAAGAAAAAGGCCGGCTCACATTGACCGTTAAAGGCAAGGGAGTGAAAAAGGCTTCCGTCAGCCTTGACGTGAAGTAAATCTGAAAAGAACAAAACCATATAATTAACCTGATTGCCTATCTTTTTGAGACCATGAAACATCTGTCAAAACTCTCAAAATTCGTTTGCACTGTCCTGCTTCTGGCAGGACAGGCAAACTTATTCACCGGTTGCAACGATGATATGCCGGCGGAAAGCTATTACACCTTCACAGGTGAAATGATGAGTGATTTTCTAACCGAACATGAGAACTTCAGCCTGTTCAAACGCATTGCGGAACGGGCCGGAAAAATGGACTTTCTGGGAAGCCGTGGCTCACGCACCTTCTTTCCTGCGACCAATGCGGGCGTGGAAGCCTTTCTGAAAGAGAAAGGATATGCATCTGTGGAAGACATTCCCGCCTCATTCTGCGATACGCTGTTGAGAGCCTGCATCATAGAAAGAATCATGTACACTTACGACTTGCCCGAAACGCAACAGGAAAACAACGAACTGGACTTGCCACTCATTCTCGAAAGCAAGGGGGATACACTGGATGCCAATCAAATGGCCTTGACCATCGTCAACCGCCGGGCCGCCATCATCAACGAGCTGAAAAACGACTCCGTGGAAAACGGTGTGGTACATCCGGTCGACCGTGTCCTGGTGCCCAATACCAGCCTGGGGTCTACGCTGTTGGACGAATACCACGAGGATTTCCAGATTTATTATGAAGCCCTCCGGCGGACAGGACTGATAGACTCTTTGTACCGTTACCGCGACGAAGAATACGAACAGGAAAAAGGGAAGTATGCCCCTTTCACCCAAAGCATGCGCATCGGAAATGAAGATTACGTAGCCAAACTCCCGGACCACCGCTACAGTGGGTTTACTCTTCTCATCGTACCGGACAAAAACCTGTACGAGAAATACCCCGACCGCTTCAACGAAAGCATGACCATGGACGAAAAGATTGATGCCCTTTACGAGTTGGCCGTGGAGAAATACAGTGGAGCGGACGCGGAAGCCATTTTCGGCCTGAACCAGACAGCTCCGGGTTCTGATAAAACATACAAACAACTCTATTGGAACAAAGGTTCACTGACCCACCCGTATAACCCGTTGAACATGTTCCTTTCTTACCATATCATCGACCGTTTGTTCAGCAGCACCGCCAAACTGGTAAACACCATCGGCATCCATACCGCATACGCCGACCCGACGGACTGGGTCAGCACGCTGCTCGACTTCTCTACCATCAAATTGGAAAAGGTGTACCGTCCGGTAGATCCGGCAGTCGAATATCCCTCCGAGTTTTATGTCAACCATTGCCATGCTTCCCAATACAACAATTACGAACGAATCCGGGGCGCCCATCTGACCGTTCCGGAACAAGAGAACTTCTCTTTGAACGTAGCTTACTATTACATCGACGACGTGGTGGCATACGATCCTACGATGCGTAACACCATCATGAACACTCGGATGCGAATAGATTTCCAACTTCTGTGGCCGGAACTGACGAACAACAATATGCGGTTGTGCGGCAATCCCCTCAAAGAATACAATAGCGGTGACAACAGCGAGGACGGAACGGAAGGCGGAGGATTCAACTATTACCTCCCTCCCGGCTATCTGAAAAACATAACCTTCAGCGAGAATACCATGTTCGTTGTGAAACGCCCGATAATCTATTGGTCCAACTATCAAGGAGATGACATCGCCGTGTTAGGCACGAGTTATGACGTGACATTCCGCCTGCCGAATGTTCCTCCCGGAGAGTACGAGCTCCGTCTCGGTTATTGCGCGTTGGATAGTCGTGGTATCGGACAGGTCTACGTGGACGGAGTACCCCAAGGTCTTCCGATTGATATGCGTGACAAAGCCGACGCGCCTAACATCGGAGGTCTTTACAACGGTTGGAACGGCCTAAGGTGTGAAGACGACGGTTCCGGAGGTATCTACACACGGGAAGAACTGGAAGAAAACGCCCGTGTAATGAAAAACAACGGCTATTACAGTGGCCCCAAAGGAGTATTCTTCTACTTAGGTAGCGGCAACGCCAGTACTCCCGCCTACGACCCATCGAAATGTATCATCTTTTACAATCAAAACGATTTGTTGCGTCGGAAAATCTGCCAAGTGCAAGTACAGCCCAACAAACACCATACGATACGCTTACGTTCCGTACTGTCCAGTGCCACCAGCGGAGGCTTCTCTTTAGATTATATGGAACTCGTTCCCATAAGCATCTGCGGCCCCGGCGGTATCGGAGAAGATATCTATTAAAATAGATGGAAAGTCTGGAGGAAAGGCCTCCGGACTCTTCCTTTTTTCGTAACTTTGTATAAACTACAAAACCATGAAACAAAACCTTATCCAACAAACTACCGTCCTGTTTTGCCGTACGCTCCTGACATGCGGTCTCGGCCTATGGGGACTGCAACCGCTTGTAGCCGCAGAAGTAGAACGGCTTAGAACGGAAGCCATAAAAAATCCCGTAGGCATCGACGTGAAACACCCTGCGTTCAGTTGGACGCTGGAGGCCGGAGACGAACGTGGTATTTCGCAAAAGGCATACGAAATCAACGTTTTCACCGATGCGGCACATACCCGGAAAATATGGTCCTCCGGACGGATGACATCCGACCAGCAAATAGACATTCCATACAAAGGCGACGCCTTGGCTCCCTCCACGCGCTACTATTGGACCGTGACCGTGTGGGATAACAAAGGACGTAAGGCGACCTCGAAGGAAAACGCCTATTTCGAGACCGGACTGCTCGATACGGGGTGGAACGGTGCCCGATGGATCAAAACGCCGACAACCGAGCCCCCTAAACCGACTGCATCCCACTACACGGTGGAAATGGACTTTGAAATCGAAAGGCAGGCTGCCGGCATCATCTTCTCGGCCTCCGATAAAAACAATCTGTTTTTATGGAGCATCGATGTCAGGGACAAGAAGACCCCATTCCTTCGCCGTCATATCAAAACGGACGGCAAATTCAGTTACACAGATACGGAACTCGGAACAACCTTTACCCACGAGGAGCTGACCGGCAAGCTCCACCACTTGAAACTTGACGTGAACGATTCCGTCGTACGTACTTATATCGACGGAAAGCTCGTAGACACTTATGAAGACCATTCCGGCAGATTGCACAACGGCCTCATCGGTTTCCGCACGTTCCACAACACGACTATGGACGAAAAGGCTTGTTTTGACAATATCAAAGTAACCACTTTCGACGACGGACAGACTGGCGAACAGGGCACGGTGACCTTTACTGAAGATTTCGAGGGAAGCGGCCACGATTTCACCGACGGAGTAGTCATCCGCAAGGCCGGCAACCGGATGCTGTGTGTCTCCTCCACATACGAAGAGAACTGTACCATGCAAAATCCGCAGCAGCAAGGCATCCCTTTGTTCCGTAAGGCTTTCAGCGTAAAAGGAGCGATGAAATCGGCTAAAATCTATGCTTCGGCTTTGGGCGTGTTCGACTTGTTTATGAACGGAAGCCGGGTGGGACAGACCGAAGCGGACGGAACGGTACGCTATGATGAACTGAAACCGGGATGGACGGACTACCGGAAAGAAATCAACTATATGACATACGATGTGACTTCACTCGTACGCGAAGGCTCCAACGTAATCGGTGCGCAAGTGAGCAACGGATGGTGGGGCGGCGCCATCGCCCACGGAGTATATGGCACTCCTTCGCTCGGCTTCATCGCCAAACTGCGCATAGAATATGAAGACGGGAGGGTGGAAAACGTGGTGACCGGTACGGATTGGACCGGCTCCACTTCCGGCCCCGTCATTTACGGAGACATCTACAATGGCGAGACTTATGACGCACGCCGCGAAAGCAACTGGTCCGCACCGGAATACGATGCGTCGGCATGGATTCCTTGTATGGAAAACACCGATTTCAACGGTAAAATCACGGCTTTTACAGGGCAGCCCGTACGTATCCGCGAGTTCCTTCGACGCACGCCGCAAACGATTACGGTGTACGAAGGCATCCAACCCGGCGGCACCACTTACGGTACAATCCACGTTGTCCGCAGCCTGGAAGGCACCGCACCGCTTTCGTTAAAGGCCGGTGAAACCGCCCTTTTTGACATGGGACAGAACATGGTGGGGTGGATACGTTTTACCGCCCGAGGGGCTTCCGGTACCAAACTGCGCGTCAAATTCGGAGAGATGCTCAACGACAACGGAGCTGCCGAACGAGCCAACGACGGACCGGGCGGAAGTTTGTACACCTACAATTTACGAACGGCCGGAGCCACATTAAATTACACGATGAAAGGGGCGGAAAAAGGAGAAACATTCCAACCCTCCACGACTTTCTTCGGATTCCGCTATTGCGAAGTCACCACTTCGAGCGACGTGGAAATCACCGCACTGACCGGTGAAGTGGTCGGGTCGGACATCGAAGAGAGCGCCACTTTCCTGACTAGCCACCGTGACGTAAACCAGTTGTACAGCAATATCTTATGGGGACAACGTGGAAACTTCCTCAGCATCCCGACCGACTGTCCGCAACGTGACGAACGCCTCGGGTGGAGTGCCGACACACAAATATTCGCCCGTGCGGCCAGTTACAATGCCGACACCCGTGCCTTTTACCACAAATGGATGCGTGACCTGCGCCTGAGTCAGCGCGAAGACGGAGCTTACCCCGACATGGCACCATTCTGTAATTTCTGGGGGTACGGCAACGCAGCCTGGGGGGATGCGGGGGTCATCGTGCCTTGGACGGTCTATGTCATGTTCGGCGACCGGCGTATCCTCGCGGACAATTATGCTTCCATGACACATTACATGGATTGGCTGGCTGCACAGGGCGACAAAGAATACCGCTACAACGGAGCCGGTACGGGGATGGGAGACTGGTTGGCGTATGAAAAGACGGACGCACGCTATGTAAGCGTATGCTATTATGCCTACGTGGCCCGACTGATGGGCAAAATCGCATCGGCACTGAGTGAAGCCCCCACCGACCGCTACGCCCTCGATGCCCAAAAGTACAACACCCTTTATGACGATATCAAGGCCGAATTCCAAAAACGTTATATCAACGACGAGGGACAACCCGCCGTCTCCACACAAACCTCTTATCTGTTGGCGCTCCAACTCAATCTGTTGCCGGAAAAATCCGTAGAAAAAGCCATCGGTATCCTTCGTGAAAAGATTGTCCGTAACGGCTACCGTCTCAACACAGGCTTCGTAGGTACCGGCATCCTGAACCAGACGCTCAGCCAGGCAGGATTGGATGACCTCGCCTTCGATTTACTGCTGCAACGCGAAAACCCGTCGTGGCTTTACAGCATAGACCAAGGGGCGACTACTGTATGGGAACGCTGGGACTCCTATACCAAAGAAGGAGGTTTCAACAAGCATCCGTGGATCATGAACTCATTCAACCACTATTCCTACGGTGCCGTATCGGCATGGATGTTCGGGCGAATGGGCGGTATCGAACCGGACGAGCGACAACCGGGATTCAAACACGTCATTTTACAACCCACCCCCGATTTCCGTACGGAGTTCCCCGACGGACAGGAACGCATCACCCACGTACAAGCCTCGCACCGGAGCGGCTACGGCCTCATCCGCAGCGAATGGCAATACAAGACCGACGGACGAATCAGCTATACAGCCACAGTCCCGGCCAACTCGACCGCCACGCTGTATCTCCCCGTATGCCATCCCACAGACCGGATTACCGAAAGCGGGAAACGGCTGAAAAAGGCAAAGGGAGTGACATTCAGGGGCATGAAGGACGGGAAAGCCGTTATAGAGTTGCAATCGGGCACTTACAAGTTCGATACGGAGGCTGGCAAAACCGCTTCCGACGGTATGACGAAGACGGATAGACAGTTCTAAAAAAGCGGACAAAAGTAGTCGTTTTCACTAAATCCTAATTCTCTGATAATCAATCATTGGAGAATTGAAAATCGTTCGCCTGAGATTGGAAATTCAATCTCAGGCGAACGATTTTTCATTCTGCGGCAAACGAAATAACGTTTGGCGCAGATTTTCCCGAGGGTCGGATTTTCCTTGACATGCTTCTCCTTTTAAGGATAATTATCTGTCCTGTTTCCTTGTTCAAATCATCTAAAATCCCTTTCTTTGCAAGACCAATAAAAACAATTTCAATATATGAAAAGCAAAACATTACGCCTGATTTCAATCATGATGGTCGGCTGGAATACATTCCCGACCTTTGCACAGAATTTCAGTTCAAGCAGCAATCTGGAGCCTCAACCCACGGCAGACCGCGTCGTCCCGTTCCACCTGTCGGAAAAAGGACTTGTCCATGGAAAAGTGGAATGGGGAGCAGACATCGCCTGGTTCGACGAAAACAATCTGCGCCGTAGTGCGGCCTTCATGGACAAAGAAAACCTTGAAGTGGTCAGGACTTCGTTCCAACCCACCTATGCCTTGACGGATGGAAACCTCCATCCATATCAGAAAGACACCATAGAAGCACGTATCGCCATGTTGAAATGGGTCAAACCGGACGTCAAGCTCATGCTGAACTGCGACCATCCTCATGTTGACCCTTGGTATGAAACTAATGCCGAAGCTTGGGCCGAACTCATAGACGTGTCTACGAAGTACTATCAAGATGCGGGTTATGAAGTCGTCTCGGTGGCACCGTTCAACGAACCGGACTTCGGATGGAACCAATGGATTCCGGGAAGCCAGGACGGTACGTTAAACACCGTCCAACGGAAAAACGGTTTCCGGAAAATAGCAGAAGAACTGCATAAAAATCCCCGTTTCGACGGTATCCGCATCTGTGGCGGCAACACCCTGAACTGCGATGAAGCCCTGCCTTGGTACAATTCGCTCAAAGAACAATTAGACGAAGGCAACACTCACCAATTGGCCGGAAGCTTCGACAGTTTCGCCCAATTTTTCACGACCGTGAGAGAAGATGGCAAGCATGCCACTGCCGACGAGATGCATAATGTGGCAGAAGCCATGGTAGGGCTGGAATACGGCCTGCAAACCGGTATATGGTGGGGATCTGCCGAATATACACGTGGCGAGTTCTGCAAGGCCAGCCACGGTGAACGCCTTGCTTATGCGGAACACCGCCCCAACTGGACGGCCGCTTCGGTCTACCGCGCACCGGATGGCAAAGTACAAGCCTTCGGCGGAACATCCGAACGGCAGGCCGTCACTACCACCTACCGTTTCCTCTCGAAAGAACGCGACGTGTTCTTCGACGGGCACGGCCCGCAGCGGGAATACGTTATGGAACTACCGGGCGGAGCACCGGGAAGCTACCAGAACGGACAGACCAACGCGGAAACCGTGGTGAACATCACATGGGGAGACGACGTGCAACCCGTAGTGGAAGGTACTTACACATTATTCAACAAGGGCAACCGGAAATTGCTGGACAATCATAATGGCTCGCTCACCACATCCACCTACTCCACCGGCAAGAAATCACTACAATGGTACGTGAATCCAGTTGATGCACGCATAGGAGGAGCATTCAGTTACCACCAAATCCTCTCCGTAACCTCCAACCAAACACTTGACGTGCTTAATTGGTCCATGGACGAAGGGGCTGAAATCATCCTTTATCAGAACAATAAAGGTACCAACGAACAATGGTATCTGGAATATGCAGGAGACGGATGGTTCCGTATCCGTAGCCGCCACAGTTCACTGTGTCTCAAAGCATCTGGTAACAAAGTAATACAGGACAAGCTTGACGAAACTGCCGACTCGCAACTCTGGCGCTTCATCCAGACCGGTGTCAGACCTCGCGTACAAGACATAGACGCTCCGACCGGCGTGAAAGCCGAAAGCCATGCCTCTTCCGTCCTTCTGACCTGGGACAAAGCTGACGCCACGGACCCGACTTACACCGTACTGCGTTCGGACAACCCGGAGGACGGTTACGAGATAATCGCACGCTACGTGGCCGATACGGCTTTCGTGGACAACAAGGCTGAAGAGGGAAAGACATATTATTACACTGTCAAGACGGTAGACGCTTCGGTGAATACTTCCCCGGCGTCCTCAACCGCAAGTGCGACCGTAGCCCCAACGGATGCCCTCGTCGCACGCTATGAATTTGAAGAAAACGTCCACGACACGACGCTTAACATCCGCCATGGAGCCATGCCGGAAGACGGCGTATACACCGAAGGCAAATCCGGCCGGTATGCCTTGTCTCTGGACGGTTCCGCCCAGTACGTACAACTGCCGACCAACGTGGCCAACCATGCGGAAACCACCATTTCAACGTGGATTTATTGGGAAGGCGGTAACAATTGGCAACGCGTCTTCGACTTCGGCAATGGGGAAGACGAATATATGTTCCTCACCGTGCGTTCGGACGACGGACGGATACGGTTCGCCATCAGAAACGGAGGAGACGAACAGCAAATAGACGGCGAACGAATCACAGCTTACCGCAAGGAGTGGATACATCTGGCCGTCACGATGGGAGAAGAAGAAGTCTGCCTCTATTTGAACGGGGAGCTCATGGCTTCTTCAAAAGACATTACCTTGCGCCCCTCCGATTTCCACCCGTTGCTGAACTACATCGGACGCAGCCAGTTTGCTGCCGACCCGCTGTTCAATGGCTACATCGACGACTTCCGGATATACGATTATGCTTTGAATGCCGAAGACATCAAGAAGCTCGCAGACGGCACCACCCGTATCTGCGACACGCCGAAAGATGAGCTTGGCACGTTCGACGTAGGCCCGTTGCCTGCTGACCGCCGCCTCGACGTGCGTTACTTGTTGGACAACGGTCCGGAAAGAGTGGACTTCCACATTTATGACCTGCAAGGCAACATGCAACTTACCCAAAGAGGCATGAACGGAGCCACGACTTCATTCGACGTCAGCGGACTCCCCGACGGCATGTACATCCTGAAAGCCCGGTGCGGACAAGCAAACGACAGCCGGAAATTCACGATACGGCATCCGTAAACCCGAAAGCTCCTACGATGGTTCCGAAACCATCCGGAATAACAAAAAGGGAAGGCATTCTCAAACGAAATGTCTTCCCTTCATCTTTTCTGCAACAAGACTCAAGCGATACCTAACAGATGCAACAACAAAGGCGTAAAAAGAGCCGTCAGCAACCCGTTCAGAATCAATCCTAAGCTGGCATACGCTCCATAAATACGCCCGTATTCCATGGCACGCGACGTCCCGACGGCATGCGAAGCCGTGCCCATGCTCAGACTTTGGGCGATAGGGCTTTTCACTCTCCCTACCTGAAGAATCTTAAATCCGCATACCGCCCCGAACAGTCCTACCAACACGACAATGGCAGCCGTCAGGGAAGGAATGCCGTTTAACGATTCCGTCACGGCCATCGCAATAGGAGTCGTGACCGACTTGGGCGCAAGGGAGATAATCACATCATCGGAGGCTCCCATCCATTTGGCGGTCAATACCACCGAAACAATGCCGACAAAACAACCGACCAACTGGGAAACCAACACCGGCATCAGTTGCCGCCGGATGCTCTTGAGTTGCAGATACAACGGCACACCCAAAGCCACAATGGCCGGTTTGAGCCAGAAGTCGATGATGGAAGCGCTCCCGGCATACGTCTCGTACGAGATGCCCGTAACTTTCAGGAAGCCTATCAAGACCAATATGGCCAACAAAATGGGATTCAACACCACCCAGCCTGTGCGCGCCTGCAAACGTTTGGCCAGAAAATACACGCCGAACGTCAGCGCGATAAGGAAAAAATCACTTTCTAAATACTCCATGTCTTCTTACCCATTGATGCACGTGTCCCGTGACGACTAAAACCAATACCGTACTGACCACCGTAGCTGTGAAAATCGGCCAGAACTCGGCGGCAATCACATCGAAATAAAGCATCAGGGCTACTCCCGGCGGGACGAAAAAGAAGCCCATGTTGCTTACTAAGAAATCCGAGATACCCTTGACCCAACGCAGCTTTACCCATCCCATCTGCAAGAAGGCGGTCAGGAGAAGCATGCCGATGATGCTGCCCGGCAACTTTACTCCCGTGGCCCACACCACGAAGTCGCCCAAAGCCAGACAACCGAACAAAATCGTACATTGTTTTACCATGTCTACAATCTTTATAACCTTATTACCTTATATAAATATCCCCGTCCGCCACAAAAATGCTTCCGGCAAACTTTCTGCTCCAACTCTCAAATATAACATAATCTATGCAAAATTATGGTATAATGCAGACACGGGCAATAAACCTGTAATAAAAATGTTTAATGCCTGCCGTAAAAGGAACAACACGCCTCTTGGGCATGAAAAACCTTTTTGTCGCAGGTTTGACATACCCCTGCGGCTTCCCCTGCCGCACATCGGAAAATAATCCCAATTTATATGGGCATCAGACCGATTTTTCCGTAACTTTGGCTCATCAACTATTAGCATTGACATCATCATGAGAAGAAGACTACTATCACTTTGTGCCGTTCTTTGTATGGCACTGGTCGTAATGGCTGAGGGCAAAGCCAAGTACGTATTTTATTTTATCGGTGACGGAATGGGAGTCAACCAAGTAAACGGAACGGAGACCTATATGGCTGCCGTGGAAGGACGTATCGGAACATCACCGCTCTGCTTTGCACAATTTCCATACGTGGGGCTTGTCACGACGTATTCCGGTACGAACGGGGTAACCGATTCTGCCGCCGGAGGCACGGCCCTTGCCACCGGAAACAAAACGAAAAACGGAGCATTGGGCGTCAAGGCCGACTTGACCACCCGTATCAATAGTATAGCCGCTTTGGCCAAATCAGAAGGAAAGGCCGTAGGCGTCACTACAAGCGTATCCGTGGATCATGCCACTCCCGCATCTTTCTATGCCCACGTAAAAGACCGGAACATGTATCATCAAATCGGTAAAGACCTCATAGCAGCCGGTTTCGATTTCTATGCCGGTTCCGATTTCCTGCAACCGGAAAACAGTGAACTGAGCGGAAATAAGAACTTGTACACACAATGCCGGGAGGCCGGTTATACCATCGCACGAGGATATGCCGACTACCGTAAAAAGGCAAAAAAAGCCGGTAAAATGCTCCTGTTGCAAACCGAAACGGCCAGCAAGGCAGACCGTACCAGTATCCCCTACGCCATAGACCGCCAAAAGAATGACCTTGCCTTACAGGATATTACCCGGGCAGCCATCCATTTCCTCAGCCAAAAGGATACGGACGGTTTCTTCCTGATGGTGGAAGGCGGAAAAATCGACTGGGCTTGCCACAGCAACGATGCGGCAACAGCTTTTAAAGAGGTTATAGACATGGACAATGCCATCAAAGTGGCATACGAGTTCTATGAACAGCATCCCGACGAAACACTGATTATCATCACAGCCGACCACGAGACCGGAGGGATTGTTTTAGGAACAGGTAAGTACGAACTGCATACCGACCTGCTGAAATACCAAAAACAAAGTGCGGGAGCCTTCAGTAAAATGATAGCCGCACAACACCAGAAAGAGGGCAAAAAGTTCACGTGGGACTTCGTACGCAAGCAGTTACAGGATAACTTCGGATTTTGGTCTCAAATACCATTGGATGACCGGGAAACGGAGCAACTCAAAAAAGCATACGAGAATTTCTGCGAAGGAGTGGCCAAAGACACGAAGACTTTGTATGAAAGCGAAAACATCATTGCCTCTACAGCACGGCAACTCATGGCTCGGAAAGCTATGGTAGGATGGCAAAGCGGAGGACATTCCAACGGCTATGTCCCAGTGTTTGCCATAGGAGCCGGCGCTGAAGAATTCACCGGACGTATCGACAATACGGAAATCCCTAAAAAGATAGCTGAAATAGCAGGCTACAAGGAATAAGGAAGACAAAACACACAACCTATAAATAGAAAGAGAAGTACAGGAAGGAGTTCTTCGTACTTCTCTTTTTTCTTTTTCAAATGTCATATATACCTGATTTTATTTGTATTAACAGAAATGACATAGCATTGCAACCAACATTTAAAACGAACGTTACAGTGTCTTAAAAAGACTTTAGTTCCTTTGCAGTGTATTTAGAAAGCGACTCAAATACATATAGCAAATAGAAAAAAATGGGAACTAAAGTTTTAACGAAATTGAGCAAGAGCATGGCTATCCTGGCTATCAGCAGCCTGACGACCCATGCCATACAGGCTCAAAGCTTGGTGAGAGGTCAAGTGACGGACACAAAGGGTGAACCGTTAATGGGCGCCACTATCAAGGTAAAGAACAGTCAAGAAGGAGCCATCACGGACTTGGACGGGAAGTTTTCGTTCGAAAGCAAACGGACGCTGACAGCCAAGGACCGCCTGGAGGTGAAATATGTAGGTTTCAAGACACAAGAAATCGAATATTCCAATAAAGCCCTCCAAGTTCATTTGGAGGAAGACGCAGAAGAAATCAATGAGGTAGTGGTAACCGCATTGGGCATCAAACGCGACGAGAAAGGCTTGGGATACGCCACGACGAAAGTGGAAGGCAGCCAAATCACCGGTACAATGCCGACTAACTGGTCGTCGGCTCTGACAGGAAAAGTGGCCGGGTTGAGCATCATCTCTTCCGGAGGACCGCTAAGTACCAGTCGGATATCCGTGCGAGGAGATGTTTCACTGAATGCGAATGGCAATAATGCTTTGGTAGTCGTAGACGGTGTTCCCCTGAGCAGCCCGATGACCAACCCGGGAATGGCCTACGGAGCCGGAGATGCAGCCGAACTCTCGGTAGACTACGGCAATGGTTTCTCAGACTTGAATCCGGAAGACATAGAAAGTATCCAGGTATTGAAAGGAGCCAGTGCCACAGCCTTGTACGGTTCACGCGCAGCAAACGGCGTCATCATGGTAACCACAAAATCGGGAGCCAATGCCAAAAAGGGGCTTGGCGTTTCTTATAGCGCCCACGTCAGTATGGATAACGTCATGCGCTGGCCCGACTATCAATATGAATTCGGACAAGGACAAGCCAAAAACATCGGTGCGGAAGGTACGGCATACGCCGGACAACATTACTATTCATACGGTGCCGGTCCGGACGGAACTCCCAGTACCAGTGGAACCAGCAGCGCGTTCGGTCCGCGTTTCGAGGGACAGATGTTCTATCAATACTCTCCGGAGAACCAAGGCCGTGCCGACGCTGCGACTCCTTGGGTGGCTTACAAAGACAACCGGAAAGACCTGTTTCAAACAGGTTATACCCTAACCAACTCAGTAGCGTTGACCGGAAAATCAGACCGGGGCAACCTGAGAGCCTCTATCACACATACCAAAAACGAATGGATATTGCCCAATACCGGCTTTCAACGCGTATCGGCCATGGTATCGGCAGCCCAACAAATCTCGCGTGCTTTACGTGTCAACTTCAAAACGAGCTATACTTATCGTAAAATCAACAACACTCCCGCATTGGGATATAACAGCAATTCCATTGCTTACTTCCTCATCTTCCAGAATCCGAACGTGAACCTGGACTGGCTGCGCCCCATGTGGAAAAAGGGCCAGGAAGGACTTGAACAGTTGCAACCTTACAGTAGCTACATCGGTAATCCCTTTGTCACGCTGTACGAAGCAGAGAATCCTTCGGAAAAACATAACGTCGTCTCTACCGTATCGGCCAACCTGAAGCTAAGCAGTAAGTTCGACTTCATGATACGTTCCGGCATACAACTCTCGGCCGACCAGCGCGAACAGCATCGCCCCATCAGCGACGTGGTATTCCGCAACGGGTTCTTTAAGAAAGAAAACGTTTTCGACTACGAATTGAATAGCGACGCCTTGTTGACCTATCATGATTCATACGACGGAGGATTCCACCTCAATGCTTCCGTAGGAGGCAACATGATGCAACAACGTTATGACTTACTGTCGGCTTCCGTCAACGGACTTATTACCCCCGGTGTGTACAAGCTGTCTAACGGAATCTCTAATCCGAATGTCGTGAATACCATCCGACGGAAAGCTTTGAACAGCCTTTATTTCACCGCCAACCTGTCCTGGCAGTCCAAACTGTTCCTCGACGTGACAGGACGCAACGACTGGTCGTCTACCCTTCCCCGTAACCACCGTTCTTTCTTCTATCCTTCGGTCAGCGCCAGTGCCGTCATGAACGAATTATTTGCTCTGCCCGACCCCATCAGTTTCTTTAAGCTCAGGGCTTCTTTCGCCCAAGTCGGTAACGACACCGACCCTTATAAGACCTCCGCTTACTACGACAACAGCAATTTTCCGGGGTCGGCCGAAGTGGCTTCCACTTTATACAATCAAGACTTTAAACCTGAAATCTCGACGAACTACGAGGCCGGCTTCGACTTCCGTATGTTCGACAATCGAATAGGTGTAGACTTCTCGTTTTACTATAATCGTACTAAAAACCAAATTCTGGATGCTCCTCTCGACCCGACCACAGGATACAGCCGCGGCACAATCAATTCCGGCTGCGTCCGTAACAGGGGATATGAATTGGAAATCACGGCCACACCGGTCCTGACACGCGACTTCCGATGGAACACGACGCTCACATGGTCGAAGAATGACAATAAAATACTTTCACTGGCTGAAGGAGCAGACGAAAACCAGGTCATCAGCACTGTGGGAACTGCATCTATCATCGGACGTGTAGGAGGTACCACGGGAGACTTATGGGGCTACAAACTGGTACGCGACCCCGAGGGCAACGTGGTTATCGGAGACAACGGTTTACCCGAACAAGCCGATGAAATCGAATATGTAGGTACGGCCTATGCCGACTGGAAAGCCGGATGGTATAATGAGTTCTCTTATAAAGGCTTTAAATTAGGTATTCTGCTTGACGGACAAGTAGGCGGTACAATCTACAGCATGTCATTCCACAAAATGATGGAACAAGGCAAACTTACACAATCTCTGAACGGACGCCTTCCAGGTACGGAGTATTATATGGATGCCAGCGACCCGCGCATTGCCGCTGCCGGCTACACGCCTCAAAGCGGAATGTACATGATAGCACCGGGCGTGGTACGGAATGACGACGGAACGTTCTCACCCAACACGAAAGTGGTAACTATCGAAAGTTTTTATAAGGAGTATTATCGGAGAGCCAATGTAGAAACCAACTCGTTCGATGCCTCTTTCTTGAAAATCAGAGAAATCCGATTGGAATACGAACTCCCTAAGAAAGTCTTGGAAAAATCTCCATTCTCAAAAGCCTCGATAGCCGTATACGGACGCAATCTGTGGTGTTTCACCGACTATCCTCTCTTCGACCCGGAATCCGTAGCCCTGGACGGCAGTTCCATGGTATCCGGTATAGAAACAGGCTCACTGCCTACTACAAGAACTTTCGGCTTCAACCTCAATCTTACTTTCTAAAGAACAAAAACAATGAAAAGAACGAATCTTTTAAGAAATATCACACTCGGAATGGTATTAAGCGGCTTTGCCTGCTCGTCATGTACCGATTTCGATGAGCTGAATACAGACCCCACACGTATGGAAAAGGTGAATCCCGGCACTCTGCTCGACCCGATTCTTTACGACATGGGCACTTATAACTGGAACCGCTATTACGACTACACATTTCCTTTGATGCAATGCCTCGTAAGCAATAACGGCACAAGCGGAGTAGGATGGTGGAACATGACAGACTCCCGAGGCGACGGGACGTGGAACACCTACTACAAATGGATCAACAATGCCAAAGAAATCCAACGGCTCAATGCCCAACTGGCTTCCCCCGAACCGAACTATGAGGCCGTATCCCTCACCTTGCAAAGCTGGATGTACGGCATATTGGCCGACGCTTTCGGTGACATTCCCATGTCGGAAGCCTGTTCGGCCGACCAAGGTATTCTTGCTCCCCGGTTCGACCGGCAAGAACAAGTCTACCGGCAAATCCTCGACAATCTGAAAACGGCCAACAGTTTGTTTGATACAGAAAGCGGACTCGTGTACAACACTTCCGGAGACATGCTTTACAGCACTACCGACGGAGAAGGCATCAAGAAATGGCAGAAATTCTGTAATTCGCTCCGCATGCGTACCTTGACCCGGCTCTTGGATGCAGAAGGTTTTAACGCACAAGCCGAACTACAGGAAATGTACGACAACCCGGCTACGTATCCCGTATTCGAATCTAATGACGATGCTGCCATGTTGGGCATATCGGGGGTATTCCCTGAAGAGGCACCCATGGCACGCCCTCAAGATTTCACTTCATACGTCAACTTATCTGAATTCTTCATCGACCTGCTCAACTCCTGGAATGACCCGCGCCTGCCGGTATTTGCCACCCAAGTGGAACAGGAAGACGGTACCAAAGCCTACGTGGGACTTCCCAGTGGTTATCTGACTCTACCGGCCATAACAGCTTCCCTCCCCAACCAAAGTATGGCAAAGGCTCCGATGGACCTTACCTTGATGTCGTACGCAGAAGTGGAATTCATCAAGGCAGAATTGTTCCAAAAAGGAATCCTCCCCGGCGGCGCCACAGAAGCTGAAACCGCCTACAAGAAAGGCGTACAGGCTTCTGTGGAACAGTGGAACGCCACACTCCCCGCCGATTATTTCGATAATCCTCAAGCCCGATACGACGGTTCCTTGGAGCGTATCATGAATCAAAAATTCGTGGCCTTGTATTTCTGCGACTATCAACAATGGTTCGAATACAACCGTACGGGGTATCCGATTCTTCCCGTAGGAGAAGGCATACAAATCAGCCACAACCAAATGCCTCGAAGGTTTAAATATCCGGCCGCCGTGCAACGTACCAATATGGCAAACTATCAGGAAGCCAAGAAAAACATGGGCGGCGATGAGTTTTCCATCAAATTGATTTGGCAGAAGTAAAGCAAAACATAGAAGAATATGAAAAGAATTATTGTAGCAATGGCTGTTTGCTGCTGCGCAGGAACAGTCCCCGTAGAAGCCTGTCCGGAGAACCATACGGAAACAACCGTCTCCACGTCCCATCCGGAAAAAAGAAACACCGAGAGTAAAGAAACGTTAGGCACGGAGTTTGTATTCGACGTATATGGCGACATTCCCGTAGCAAAAGTAGTTTTCGAATCCGACCACTTCCTCGGAGAGGGCATCGCTAAAAAGTGGGACACTTTCGTCCATAACTATACTCACGAATACGACATGTCCGTCGGTTTCTCCGACACATCGGTAGAAATAGTCAAACCAGCGGTATATAAAGCCGTCAACAAGGTGAATAAATATTATAAGAAAGCCGTCAACAAACATCAGGTCAGCCGTGATACCGCCATCACCAGCATGGCTCATATCCTGGACTGCGCCAACGTAATCTGCTTCGAACAAGACACCCAAACCTTAGAGCAAGCTTTGCGCTCGGCCGACCGACCGGAAGCCATCATCGCCCTGTTCGATAAAGTAAAACTCAGAAAACATTAAAAAGCCATGAAACGTAACTATAAACATATCCTATTTCCGTTTGTTTTATGTGGACTGATGGCTGCCCAGACCTCGGCAGCCCCGGGAATCGTCAAAGGCCGTATCACCGACACCCAAGGAAAACCTGTAGCTCAAGTAGTCGTGACGGACGGACGTAATTTCACTACGACCGATGCCATGGGACATTACCGTATGGAAAGCGATGCAGAACGCCAGCCGTTAGTTTACATCTCAACCCCATCTGCCTACAAGTTACCGGAAACCGACGGAATTGCTGACAAGTTCTACCAATTCCAAAAAGCCGATTCACAAGAAAACATCTGTAATTTCATGCTTGAACCACGGGAAACCCCTACCCAAGGGTTTGTATACATTGCCATATCCGACCCTCAAGTGAAAACCGACGCTCATCTCGACCGTTTCCGGCAAGAAACCGTTCCCGACCTGAAACGCACAGTGGATTCTTTCAAAGGAAAAGAAGTGGTAGGCATGGCTGTGGGAGATTTGGTCTGGGATGCCATGAACCTGATGGAACCATACAAAGAAAGTGTTTCCCACTTGGGGCTGACAATGTTCCAAGTCATCGGAAATCACGATTTCAACCTTAAGTATGCCGATATGGAACGCACGGAAGTTCCGGAATCGGGTTATGGAGAAGCCGATTACCACAAAGCATTCGGTCCGACCGATTACTCTTTCAACATCGGCCAGGTACATGTCGTAACCATGAAAGACATAGACTACCAAGGCGGAAAGAAATACAAAGAAGCTTTTACTCCGGCCCAACTGGCATGGTTGAAAAAGGATTTGAGCTATGTGCCCAAAGGCAGTCTCGTGTTCCTCAACCTGCATGCACCAACTTCCAATACAACGGCAGAGGGCAGTGGAAACACAAGTAATACATCGGAGCTGTTGAACATTCTCAAAGATTACCAGGTACATATATTTGCCGGCCATACCCATTTCTACGAAAACGCGCAACCTGCGGCTAACATCTACGAGCACAATATAGGAGCCGCCTGCGGAGCGTGGTGGGCCGGACACGTGAACCGTTGCGGGGCTCCCAACGGATACCTTATAGTAGAGGTAGACGACAAAAACGTGAAATGGCACTACAAAGCTACCGGGAAACCCTCAGACTATCAATTCCGCATCTACAAACCTGGAGAATTCAAAAGCCAACCGAAACAAGTCGTGGCCAACATCTGGGACTGGGATCCGGATTGGAAAGTAGAATGGTTCGAAGACGGAAAACCGAAAGGCCCGATGCAGCCATTCGAAGATGAAGATCAGGACTTCATCACAATGAAAAACGGAAAAGCCGAAGGCTACCACACCCGCCATCTTTTCCGTGCCCAACCTTCTACGTCGGCCCGAACCGTCACGGTCAAAGCGACTAACCGTTTTCATGAAAGCTACACACAACAAATCGAACTATAAGCCTGATAAAAATGAACATCTATCAAAAAACCATTGTTACAGCTTGTCTTTGCCTCGCCGCACTAAGCATCCAGGCACAGACACAAGTCATTGCCCATCGAGGTTATTGGAAAGCCGAAGGTTCGGCACAAAACTCATTGGCCTCTTTAAGAAAAGCGGCCGAAGCGAAAGTCTACGGGGCAGAATTCGACGTACAAATGACTGCCGACGGCATTGTAGTTGTCAATCATGACAATACCATCGGTTCGACAGCCATATCCCGGGCTACTTACGAGCAAATCAAAGACAGCAAACTCAAAAACGGGGAGACGTTGCCTACTTTGCAAGCTTATTTAGAGGAAGGACGCAAACTGAAAGACCTGCAGCTTATTCTTGAAATCAAGAAGAACAAAAACAAAGAACATGAAGACCAAGCCGTGAAAACCATCGTAAAAATGGTAAAAGACATGGGAATGGAAAAACAAACGGAATACATCTCTTTCAGTCTGAACGTATGCGAACAGTTAGTCAAAGCCACCGGCGGAGCCTCCGAGATATTCTACATCAACGGAGACCTCTCGCCCCAGGAAGCCAAAGCCAAAGGTTTCACCGGCATAGACTATAATTTCAAGGTGTTCGACCAACATCCCGAATGGGTAGAAGAAGCACATCGCTGCGGTCTGAAAGTAAATGCCTGGACGACGAACAAAGAAGAAGACCTGAAAAGAATGCGCGACCTGGGAGTAGATTTTGTCACGACCGACCACCCCGTAGAGGCCATACGACTCATGAAAGAAAAATCATAGCGGACGAATCATTCCTCAAAACTCACATAAGGCTGCAGGCGTTCCAGGTCGGAAGGGGTAAACTCCTCGTACAACGACAACGCTTGCAGCTTTTTTATCGGCCCGTATTTACGGCGATGCTCCACTATCACCCGGCTCTGATAGAAATTCAAATAGGGATGACGGCGCAAGACTTCTACCGACATCCGGTTGACCAGCAACGGACGATGTACGGCCGGGGATATCGTAAACCATCTCCCGATGTTTTCAGGCAACTCCCCCATCTCCTTCAGTTGAGCCACAGACACAAAGCCGCCCAAACGGTTGCGGTAGTCCACAATCCTCCTCGCATAATAAGAACCGATACCGGGAATCTTCTTCAATGTAGCCGTATCGGCCGTGTTCAGTTCCACCCGTATGCCTTCCGGGAATTTCTCTTGCCGGGGAGGGAGTTCCACGGTGTCTGTTCCCGGCAGACCGTGAGGGTACAAGTCCGACATCAACTTATACTTATCAGCGATACGGATATAAGGCAACAGCCTTTCGTAGTCTCCTTTTGTCAGTCCGTAAAGTTTGGAAAAATCTTCCGGACGGTGGTAACGTCCGCCACGTGCCCGGTATTTATAAATATTGCGCACTTGCCATGGCGACAAGCCCAAACGGAGCAAAGCGGTGGAATCAGCCGTATTGGGGTCGAAAAAGAACGTAGCCGGTTTCGCCTTAACGGGTTGTCCGTAGGTTTGCCCGCTACGTACGACTACCACGGTATCCGGTTTCAATCCGGCAAAAAAGCGTTCATAAACCAACGAGTCTCCGCTGTCTTCTTTCGCCGGTGTCCGACGGTCGAACCACAAGAAAAAAGAAGTGGATAACACAATCCCCATCAATACGCCCGCCAACAGTAAGACCGCCCTTCTGTCCGCTTTCGAAAAATAGAAGAGATTACGCCACGTCCGCCTCATTTTCCGGTCATTTGAATAGTTCGTTTACAAAAATGGAAGCAATGGCCACCGGAGCCACAAATTTCAACAGAAAGATATAGAAACCGAAAAACGGTATCCGGAGTTTCCCCCAATCCGTCACTTCCTCTCGCACGATCCTGCGGTCAAGATACCAACCTGTAAAAATAGAAATAAACATCCCGCCCAAAGGCAGCATCAACTTGGCTGTGACAAAATCGAAAAGATCAAAAATAGTCATTCCTCCAAGACGGATTCCGTTCAACAGCCCGAAAGACAAAGCGCAAAATACCCCCAAAGTCATACAAACCAATGTCACCACGGTGGCAGCTTTCTTACGGGAAAGTTTAAAACGCTCGTGCAGATAGGCCGTAGCCACTTCATGCAAAGAAATGGTGGAAGTCAGCGCTGCCAACACCAGCAATACGTAAAACATGAGCGAGAAGATATAGCCCACCCACGGTACACTCTTGAAAGCCAACTGGAACACATTGGGCAAAGTGACAAACACCAATCCCGGACCGGCATCGGGCGACAGCCCCGGAACGGAATAGACTGCCGGAAAAATGATGAAACCGGCCAGCACGGCCACGAACGTGTCTATCAACGCCACGCTTCCGGCTGTCTTTACCAGATTGGCATCACGCGTAAAATAGGAAGCATACGTACAAAGACATCCCATGCCGACACTCATGGAAAAGAAAGCCTGCCCCATGGCATCGAGCACCACCTTACCGTCTACCTTACTGAAATCGGGACGCAACAGGAAAGCCAACCCCTCGGACGAACCGGGCATGGAGAAGGAACAAACCACCAAGACACAAATAATCAGCAGCAGCAATGGCATCATAACTTTGGAGAACTTCTCTATACCGTCTTTCACACCCCGAACGATAACGACATGCGTAAGCAGGATGAAAGCCGCCATATAGAGTACAGGTTTCCAAGGGCTACCGACAAAATCATTGAAGAAAAGCGTATAGTCCTTACTCTCCGAAAGGCTCCCCGTAGCCGAAGCGACCATATACTCCAACGTCCACCCGGCCACTACGCCATAATATCCCAAGATAAGAAAAGCAGCCGTTACTCCCATCATACCGACCCATTTCCAATGTGTGCCCGGTGCCAGCACTTCGTATGCTCCTCCCGTATTGGCCCGCGAACGGCGACCGATAAGAAACTCGGAAACCATCACCGGTATGCCCAGAAACATCACACACAGGATATAAACCAAAATAAAAGCAGCCCCGCCGTTCTCGCCCACTTCGCAAGGAAAACGCCAAATGTTTCCCAATCCGACAGCCGACCCGGCCGAAGCCAATATAATCCCGATCTTACTTCCAAAATTCACTCTTTCATTCGCCGACATAAGCCCTTTCTTAAATATTAGACCCGTAATGCCGACAAAAATACGAAAAAAGAATTATTTTTGCAGATAAAATGTTATTTATATGACGCACGAACTGACAAAATGGATAAAAAGCCATCCGATAACCGTTATCCTTATTCTCGTAATTTGGTATCTCTCGCTATTCACTCCACCCAAGATAGAATTAGCCAACGTACGCTTTATCGACAAGTGGGCACACCTACTGATGTACGGTTCCTTAGCATTCATCTTGTGGACGGAGGACTGGCGTGCTCGGAAGACTTTCACCTCCATGCCACGTGCCCTTGCCCTTTACATAGGCCCGGTAGCCATGAGTGGCCTCATCGAATTGGCACAAGCCTATTGCACCACCAACCGGAGCGGAGATTGGCTCGACTTGGCCGCCAATGCCATAGGTGCATTGTTCGGCATAGTGTTTGGTGGCATTCTCACCCGGAAAATGCGCAAGAAAGCATAGCCCGCCGCACGCTACGCCTTCGCGCCCCTATCCTTCCCGCCAAAGTTTATACGGATAGGTACGAAGATGGGAATTGTAGTAACGACGGTCACCTGTTACTTCCCGTCCGATGAAATCGGGCTTTTCAAAAGCTTCTTGTTCGTCGGAAAGTTCCACCTCGGCCATAATCAGCCCTTCGTTGTCGCCATAGAACTCGTCGACCTCGAACACATGCCGCCCCGACCGCACAAGATAACGCGTCTTGTCTATTACCCCCGGTTCGCACAACCTCATCAGGTCTTCCGCGTCCTGCAAGGGTACTTCCGTCTCGAATTCATAACGCGAGATACCCGCTTCATTCGAACGGCCTTTTATCGTGAGATACCCCTTGTCGCCGCGAATACGGACACGTACCGTAGCCTTCCCCACCGTAGAAATATAGCCCTGCCGGATACGACTGCTACTGTATGCCTGCGACTTGAAGTCGCCCGTGACCAGAAACTTACGTTCTATTTCAAAACTCATTCCCCATGATGGCAAAAGCAATGATACCCAAGACAATCAGTACCGCCAAGGCACCGATCAAAGCTCCCATTGCGCGTTTCTGCTTCTTCTCTTCACGGGCGGCACGAGCGGCACGTCTCATTTGTTTTTTCACACTCATAGTCGTATCGTTTTAAAGGTAAAACTCATTCTCCTCCGGCAAACTCCATCAGATAGGACTTGATGAAGCCATCCAATTTCCCATCCATCACTCCGTTCACGTCCGATGTCTGGAAGTTGGTGCGGTGGTCTTTCACACGGCGGTCGTCGAACACATAACTGCGAATCTGGCTTCCCCACTCGATTTTCTTCTTTCCGGCCTCGATTTCAGCCTGTTTGGCCTTACGTTTCTGCAAGGCACGGTCGTAGAGTTGCGACTTCAAAAGGCGCATGGCATTCTCGCGGTTCTCCAACTGCTTACGGCTTTCCGTGTTTTCGATGAGGATTTCTTCTTCCTCGCCCGTATCGGGGTCTTTATATTGGTAGCGCAAGCGCACGCCGGTCTCCACCTTGTTGACGTTCTGTCCGCCGGCACCTCCGGAACGGAACAAGTCCCATGACACACGGGAAGGATCCACATACACTTCGATGGAATCGTCCACCAAAGGCGTCACGAACACCGATGCAAACGAAGTCATACGCTTGCCCTGCGCATTGTAAGGCGACACACGCACCAGACGGTGTACGCCATTCTCCGATTTCAGATAGCCGTAGGCAAACTCGCCCTCGATTTGCATGGTCACCGTCTTGATACCGGCCTCATCACCGTCCTGATAATTGCTGACGGTGCATTTATAACCATGGGATTCAGCCCAACGCATGTACATGCGCATCAGCATCGACGCCCAATCCTGGCTTTCCGTACCTCCGGCACCGGAATTGATTTTCAGCACCGCGTCCATCGGGTCTTCCTCCTGCCGCAACATATTGCGCAGCTCAAGGTCTTCAAGGGCATCCACCGTACGGCCGTACAATCCGTCCACCTCTTCTTCGGTAACCATCTCTTCCTTGTAGAAATCAAAAGCAAGTTCCAATTCATCACAAAGCGTCTTGACCTCCTTATAACCGTCAATCCACTTCTGCAATCCCTTTACTTTTTTCATCTGCTCTTCCGCAGCCTTGGCATCGTCCCAAAATCCCGGTGCCTGTGTGCGGAGCTGCTCTTCCTCCACTTGGATTTTCTTGTTTTCAATATCCAGATAGCGGTAAAGCGCCTCAGTACGCGTTTTTACATCTTTCAGTTGCTCAATGGTTATCATAAACTAAAAACTTTGGTACAAAGATAGTGAAAGGCGAGCGCAGAGACAAGCGAAAACGAAGTTTTCTGGCTTGGCCATGCCGAGCCGCATCCTATCTTCGTGTAACAAAGATAGCGAAAGGCGAGCGCAGAGACAAGCGAAAACGCAGTTTTCTGGCTTGGCTATGCCGAACCGCATCCTATCTTCGCATAAGCAAAGATAGATATAAAAAAACAAAAACCTTATTTATCCCACTCAAAAATAAAAGAGGACAAGCATAGACAAAGGTATGCAGACTTCCCAAGTCTGCCATTTTGTCAGTTTTCATCGCCTGAGAATCGCTTATTTGAGGGCATCCGCGTCCTTGCCCGTCTATAAACGAATCTCAAAGCATGTCTTTTTATCAAACCGTCAGCCGTTCGTCCATCCGGCTTGACAAAAGAAACCGTATTTCCGTCAACCTGCGGCAATGTCGCCATCGGGATGATTCCATTTCGTCCCTCGGCACGACAATCTGTTTCGGATTTTTGTAATCGAAAAACGGGCTAATAAAGAAAAACAACCCAAAACAAGAGGTCTTTATTCCCTTTTAAGCCCCCTTATGCCCCGTCGTACTGAGAAAATGCGAAAAACATGCTGAGAACAAAAAATCGCTTTCAGCCAAATGATTTTTTGTTCTCAGCACAATGATTTGCATATATACCGTATATTTGCATTTTCAGTCCTGAAAAACCGTATTTTTATACAAGATTTCTTTCCAGAACGATACTTTTTATCCTTTTTTAGTCTGTGAATGTGCTCAAAACTCTGCCATTATGGCAGAGTTTTACACTCAGACAGAAGGAGTCACCGGTGGCGGACAAGGAACTTCCGGCGGCGTATCCTCCACGTACATGGCTTCTATCTCGGCCGCATAGTTACGGTTCACCACCGGACGCTTCACCTTCAACGTATTGGTCAGCTCTCCTTTTTCCATGCTGAACGGCTCGGGCAGCAACGTGATGCGCTTCACCTGTTCATAATGGGCAAACTCTTGCTGCAAGGTATTGATACGGAAAAGCAACATCTTGTTGATGTCGGCATTCCGGCACAAATCCGCCGTATCGGTAAAACGGATATGATGGCGTTCGGCAAAATCTTTCAACAGATTGTATTCGGGAACGATAAGCGCCGATACGAATTTACGCTGGTCGGCAATCACTACAATCTGGTCGATGTAACGGTCTACCACCAGTTTCGACTCTATCATCTGCGGAGCAATGTACTTCCCGTTAGAGGTCTTGAACAAATCTTTAATCCGATCGGTGAGGAACAACTCACCGTTCTTGAGATAACCGGCATCGCCGGTATGGAACCATCCGTCCTCGTCGATGGCCGCACGGGTCGCCTCATCTTTCCGGTAATATCCTTTGGTTATGGACGTTCCGCGCAGCAGTATCTCATTGTCCTCGCCGAACTTCAACTGCAATCCGCCGATGAGCCGCCCCACGGACCCTATCGTCTTGGGTTGCCCGCCGCGGTCGCAAGAGACCGTGGCTGTGGACTCCGTCAATCCATAACCGGCCACCATATTGATGCCGGCCGAATGGACGAACTCTTCCACTACCGGTGGAATGGCAGCTCCGGCAGTAGGGAAAAAGTTAGCGTTCTCAAACCCCAAAGTCCGTTTTAAGAGAGCGATTACGGTTTTCTCGAAAAACGCATACCGCAACCTCAGTGAAACGGGAGGAATCAGACCGCGCATCTTGTAATGCACATTATACGCCTTGCCCACCTGGAGTGCTTCATGCAGCAACTTACGCTGCACGGGATTGCTTTGCCTTATCTTCTCCTGCACGCCGGCATATACTTTCTCCCAAAAACGAGGTACGGCACACATACACGTCGGATGCACTTCCTGCAACGACTGCAACACGTCGGCAGGCCGCAAATTGACGGCCAACTGCGCACCTTCGGACAGGCAAAGGTAGGACCACGCCCGCTCAAACACATGGGTGAAAGGAAGGAAGTTCAACACGACATCCTTTTCCCCAAGCGTCAGGACCGCGTCATTGGCGATAATCGCATCGTGATACATCCTATGGCTCAGCATCACCCCCTTGCTGGCCCCCGTGGTTCCCGAAGTATAAAGTATATTGGCCAAGTCGTCCATCCGAAGTTCGGCCGCACGCCGCTTCAACTCCTCATTCTCTTCATGTCCGGCACCGGCTTGCAAAAACTCCTCAAAATAAACCGACACCGTGTCCTGCGGGTTCTTTACCACGGAAGAATCGAAAATAATCAGTTTCTGAAGCGTCGGACAATGAGGCATGCTACGGAAAGCGATATCGTATTGGTATTGTTCGCCGACAAACACATAACGAATTTCGGCATCGTTCACCATGTAAACCACCTGGCTCTCCGAACTGGTAGCGTAAAACGGTATCGTGACGGCCCGTACGCCGTAAGCCCCGAAATCCACGTACAAGCATTCGGGCATGTTCTGCGAAAAAACAGCCAGATTCTCCTGCACATCCACCCCCAAGGCCAACAGGGATGCAGATACTTTCCGTACGACTTCCGAAAACCGATTCCAGGAAACCGGAACCCACACATTCTTTTCATAATCGCGATAGCTCATGGCCGTTTTGTCGCCATAACGTTTGGCCTGTTCATGGACGAGCACTGAGAAAAGACTTGTATTTAGCATAGTTTTGACTTTTTAATCTATACAAAGATATGGTTTTAAATGAAACGATGCACAAGAAAACCTCAAAATATTTAATTTTTCTCCAAAATACCTTAACTTTGCCTCAAAGAAACGCAATTATGGACATTGAAGCATTGACACAGGAAGCCGTCGGCCTGCTCGAACGAATGGTAAGCCTTCCCTCCGTAAGCAGAGAAGAAAAGGAAGTGGCCGACTTATTGGAAAATTTCATGAAAGAACGGGGCAAAACGCCTCACCGTACAGGACATAACCTTTGGTGCATCTCGCCGTTTTACCGGACCGGGCGCCCCACCCTGCTGTTGAACGCTCATATCGACACCGTGAAACCGGCTGCAAGTTGGACGCGAGACCCGTTCCGCCCCACAAGGGAAGGCGAACGTATTTACGGCTTAGGCACGAACGACGACGGAGCCAGCGTGGTCGCTTTGTGGCAGGCTTTCTGCACATTATCCGGCAAGGAACAACCCTACAACCTCATCTTCCTGGCCTCCTGTGAAGAAGAAGTTTCGGGAAAGAACGGTATAGAATCGGCACTCCCCTTGTTGCCGCACATCGACTTGGCCTTAGTAGGCGAACCCACCGGCATGCAACCGGCCATTGCCGAAAAAGGGCTGATGGTACTGGACGTCACTGCCCACGGCAAGTCGGGGCATGCGGCACGCAACGAAGGGGAAAACGCCATTTACAAAGCCATGAAGGACATGGAGTGGTTCAGAACGTACCGGTTTCCGAAGACTTCACCGCTCTTGGGAGACGTGAAAATGAGTGTAACGGTCATCCATGCCGGCACGCAACACAACGTCGTGCCGGACCAATGCGTTTTCACCGTAGACGTACGCAGCAATGAGAACTACTCCAACGAAGAAATCTACCAGACGGCCTGCGCCCATACGGACAGTGAAGTGAAAGCCCGCTCTTTCCGCCTGAATTCTTCGCGCATAGACGAGAACCATCCCATTGTGGCCAAAGCCAAAGCCTTGGGACGCACACCTTTCGGCTCGCCTACGCTCTCCGACCAGGCGCTGATGCACTTCCCGTCTTTGAAAATGGGGCCGGGCGAATCCTCACGTTCCCACACGGCGGACGAATACATCACCGTAACGGAAATCCGGGAGGCCATAGCCTTATACATCGAGCTGTTAGACGGCCTACAGATATAAAGAAAGATTTGCGGCTCCGGCTGAAAGCCTCTCAACGCCCTATCCAAACTTCGGGGTTCAGTTTCTGAGTCTCCTTTCGCAACTGGAAGTGCAGCACGCAATTACCCGTACCGTCGTTTTCCACCGTACCCAGAATATCACGCGCCTTGACCTTCTGCCCCTTGCTTACCCGTACGGAAGACAAGTTACAGTAAACAGAAATATAACTGCCATGGCGTACCAATACATTCTTGGTATCTCCAAACTGGAAGACGGCTGAGACTTCGCCATCGAAAATGGAACGTGCCATAGCTCCGGGACGCCCTACGTAATTGGTTCCCTTATTATCCAAACGTACATTCTTCAGGCCCGGCACATTATAGGTTCCGAAATGGCTGCCTACCATGTAACTTCCCGTAATAGGTACCGGCAGCCTCCCCTTGTTCCGGACGAAATTGCCATTCAAAGCCTGGTCCTGGGGCGTAATCCATTTATACTCCGGAGGGATGGAAGAAGATTTTTTCTCTTCTTTCTTTCCCGAAGCGGCTTGATTACGGCCCTGCTTCCGCTGCTTCTCCGCTTTCCGGCGTGCCTCGGCTTCGGCTTTCTTACGGGCTGCCTCGGCTCTCTTGCGTGCCTGCTCCACCTCGTAGGCTATCATCTGGTCTATCTTCTTGTCCAAAGCGGAAAGCTGCTGTTGCTGTTGTTCCACCTCTTTTTTCAGGTGTTTCTGCTTCTGCCGCAAGCCGGCTACATTCTTTTGCTCTTCGTCATGCTGCTTTTGCAACAAAGCCTTTTGCTGCTCACATTCGGCAATCAAGCGGTTTTTCTCCGCTTTCACCCCCAATAATTCATTCTTCTGTGCCAGCAAATCATCCTGCTTACGTACAATTTGCTCTGCCAACGTACGCTGATAATTGGCATATTCCCGGGCATAACGCGAACGACGGTACATCTGAGTCACAGAACGGGTGGAAAGCACGAAAAGCAAAGGACTTCCCACCGACTTGCAAGCCCGTGCATAACGCAAGGCTCTGGCATAATCGGCCTTCTTTGTTTCCAATTCGGCTGCCGTACACTCCACTTTCCGTTCCAGTGTATTTACCAGGTCGCTGACCTTTTTCAACTGCACCTCCATCGTGTCGATATAACGTTGACGTGCCTCCAGCCAGTTGGCTATCATACTGATGTCACGTAGCTTGGTGGCTACGATCTTCTCTGTCGTTTTCAGTTCTTTCCGGGAACGGGTCAAGCCCTTCTGTATTTCTTTCTTCTGAGTCTGCAGTGCCTTGATCTTACGATTGGTCTGCGCCTCCAGCGTTCCTCCGCCGGACACGAGCATCCATACCGTAAAAAACATGACTAACCTACATTTCATTTTATCAGTTGTTTTAAAATCAGGTCGGGACTGACCCTCTTGTATTTTCCACCCGGTTCTGGAGTCAACTCGATGCTTTTCGCATTCCATTTCAAATTACTCAGCGAAAAGACAGCCGTCAGGTCTTTCCCCGCTCCCGTGACAGACAACTGCATCTTATCGGGAAAACTTTTTTGCTCCACATTTGCAAAATGCTGATAAGTCCAGTTCAGACGGGGCACGGAACCTTGACCTGTAGCGACAATAGACGTATTGCGAATCAACCCGGTCAGCAAGTCGACCACGAACTGGCATTGCAACAACGAACCGGCCTTAGAAGTCAGAATCGTACTTTCCTGATTCTTCGAGATGGTAAAGTCCTGCTCTTGCCACCGGCCTTCCTGTCCCGGCACAAACACATCGCTCCAGAAAAGAGCCTGCAACGTATAAAAATCCACACCGGCCTGCTGCAAATAAGGCACGTCCGCGTAGTCCACCTTTACGTATTCCCTTCCCATCCGGTTGACCATCATCATATATTGGGGCGTAAATTCCAGACGTCCTACTTCCATAAAGCCCATGGCCACAAGCGAAAGCTGGATCACCTCATCCCGTTTCAAGTTACAGCTTCCGCCCACCGACAAAGATTTCCCGCCCAAATTCAAATCAAGGTTCATCTTAGAAGTGACAGTCCCCTCCTTCAAACCGGACAACGCCATCTTATCTACCCATTCTACGGCACTTCCTTCACCTTGCGGCTCCGTCTGCGTTATGTTTTTAGTGGAACGACAAGCCGAGAGCAACAATACAAAAGCGGCAATCAGGACGCCCCATACGAAATTCATTCTCTTCATTCTTCAATATACTTTTTCAATTGAATCTTCTTTTTCAAAAGCTGGGAAACATCTCCCCCCTTTTCCTGCGCCATCTTCCAATACTTCAAGGCGCCCTCCATGTCACCGCATTGTGCATAAATATCCCCGGCATGCTCCAGGACCCCGCCGGACACTTCTTCGTCTTTCTCGATATCCCCTACAAGGACACGGTCCATATAAAGCTTGGCTTCGGCATACTTTCCCTTGATAAAAAGAATCCAGGCATAAGTGTCGATATAGGTTTTGTTTCCCGGTTCCGCCACAATCGTGCGGTGGCTCATTTCTTCAGCCTTGTCCAAATCCTTTTTTTCCAATGAGAGATAATAAGCGTAATTATTCAGACAACCGACATTCTCCGGGTTGTACACCAGACAGGAGTCGTATGCAATGAAAGCCGAGTCTTTCAGTCCGTTGCTGTAGTACAAGTCGCCCATGATGGAATACATATCGGCCACAATGCCGTGGTCCGTATCCGGTTTAATCTGCCGCACGCCTTTGCGGAACACATCCAAAGCCTTGTCCTGACGTTCAAGCTGATAATAAGAGAAACCTAAATAGAAATAATAGGGTAATTGTTCCGGATAGTGCATGATGGCACGCGTACAAATGTCCGCCACCTTCGGATAGTCATTGGCATGGACAGCCAGTTGCACCAACTGGTACAAAGCTACCTGATTGTCCGGCTCAAGCTTCAGAATACGTTCCAAAGCCGGTTCGAGCTGGTCATTTATATGTTTCATTTGCAGATAAGAGGCATAAAGCGTCAGCATATCCACCGTCTCAGGGACAGAATCGAAGATGCGGTCGAAAACGGCTAATACCAAAGTGCTGTCGGCATGCGCATTCTCTTGGTCTACGATATAGTTACGCATGAGCATAACCCTGGCCCGTTCGTCAGTCTCTTTTCCATATAAGATTGCATCCAACTGGGTCTGATAAAGCGAATCTTGGCCCGTCTGCTTATAATAATCGAGCATGGACATGCGTAAAGCCTGGTTTCCCGGCTCTTTTTTCCGGACTTCCTCATAAACGGCAAGAGCTTTATCCGGCTGTTGCAGCAACAGATATTGATCGCCGATTAATACGCGATAAGCCAAATCATTAGGATTCTCCCGCGCCAGACTTTCCAATTCGGCAAAAGCTTGATCGTCTTCCTTCAATTCACGATAAAGACGAAACTTTTCCATGCTGATGGACAGATTCTTGCCTTCAAGCGTCTCTATGCGGTCGAGTGCGCTGATTGCCTCGCGGTATTGCTCACGATCCATGTACATGTTTACCAACTGCGCCAATACATCCGAACGGGTCGGATTGCACCGCACCATATCTTCGAGTACAGGCACGGCCTTCACATCATCCCGGTTGCGCAAATAAAAAGACGCAAGGGCTTCCTTATAATATATATTGTCCGGCTCCAAAGCCACCGCACGGGACAGATGCGACGCGCATCGGGCAGAGTCGTCCATCCCCAGATAATACAATCCGAGATTGTATAACGCCTCGGCCGCATCGGGCTTGATGTCCAAACAATGTTTATACAACTCGAAAGAATCATCGTAACGCCCGGCCAACTTGCTCTTCACGGCCTCGGCATAATAATAATCGAAGCGGCGTTGTGCCTCGGCCGATATACCTTGCGTCTTCTCTCCCGTCGCACAAGACGTGAAACAGGCAGACCACATGGCCCAGACTCCGCATATCAAAACTGTAATCTTCTTCACTGACTTTATTTTTCTCCCGAATGGCCGAAACCACCCGCACCTCTTTCCGTCTCATCCAAACTCTCCACAGGCTTCCATCCGGCCTGCTCATAACTTGCCACGACCATCTGCGCAATCCGCTCTCCGTCCCGTATTTCGAACGGCTCGGACGACAAATTGACCAGAATGATACAAATCTCCCCCCGGTAGTCCGCATCAATCGTCCCCGGTGAGTTCAACACGGTAATCCCTTTTTTCAAGGCCAGTCCGCTCCTCGGCCGGATTTGTGCCTCTGTCCCGTGCGGCAAGGCGATATAGAGTCCCGTCGGCACCAGGCAACGCTCCAGAGGTTTCAACACGATGGGGCTGTCCAGATTGGCACGAAGATCCATTCCTGCCGAGTCCGAAGTGGCATATTGAGGTAACGGATGATGGGATTTATTAATAACACGTACTTCCATTATATGTAGAAATGATTGTTTTTGAGGTACAAAAATAACCAATTCTCTGAACACAGCCATTGATTTTTAGATAAAAAGAGCGAATGTCAACCTTTTTAATTACTTTTGTGAAGAATCTACAGGAATGAATATGAATTGGCAGCAACTGATATCCAACAAACGACTGGGATTGGAAAAATATCACCAGGTCCGGAAAGACGACCGCACGGAATTCCAACGCGATTATGACCGTCTTATATTCTCTGCACCGTTCAGACGTTTGCAGAACAAAACGCAGGTGTTCCCGCTCCCGGGAAGCGTATTCGTCCACAACCGGCTGACCCACAGTCTGGAGGTGTCCAGCGTAGGACGTTCCTTGGGCAACGATATCTCTCGGGCACTCCTGCAAAAGCATCCGGAGCTGTCCGGAAGCCACCTGAGCGAAGCTGGTGCCATCGTGTCGGCCGCCTGCCTGGCACATGATTTAGGAAATCCGCCCTTCGGACATTCGGGCGAGAGAGCCATCGGGACGTTCTTCAGCGAAGGCAAAGGCAACTGGCTGAGGACCTACTGCGACCCCACGAACGGGGACCGGCTCTGCGAACGGGAATGGAACGACCTGATTCATTTCGAAGGAAACGCCAACGCATTCAGGTTGCTGACCCACCACTTCAAAGGCCGGCGCGACGGAGGGTTTGTCATGACTTACACCACCTTGGCTTCCATCGTCAAATACCCTTTTTCGTCCAATCTGGCTGGCGGACATGCCAAATTCGGTTTCTTTCAAAGCGAAATCCCCGTCTACCAACGGATAGCTGAAGAACTGGGCATTCCTCGTCAGGCCAGCGTAGAAGGCAGCCTGCGATATGTGCGCCATCCCTTCGTATATTTGGTAGAAGCGGCCGATGACATTTGTTATGAGATAATGGACATCGAGGATGCGCATAAACTGAAAATCCTCAGTACGGACGAGACTCAAAGCTTATTGCTGGGCTTCTTCGAGGAAGAACGCCAAAAAAGTATCCGAAAAAACCTGCAATACGTCAGCGACATCAACGAACAAATCGTCTACCTGCGTTCCTGTGTCATCGGTTGCCTGGAAAGTGAATGCGTAAAGGTCTTTTTGGACAATGAAGAAGAAATCCTGGCCGGTACCTTTGAAGGTTGCCTCATCGACCACATTTCCGAAACGCCGCGAAGGGCTTACAAAGCTTGCGAAAGCATGGCATACGCCAAGATTTACCGGAGCAAGGATGTCGTGGATATCGAACTGGCCGGTTTTCAGGTTATCACCACGCTGTTGGAACTCATGACAGAAGCGGTATGCCACCCAGAAAAAGCGTATTCGCAGTTACTCATCAACCGCGTGTCGCAACAGTACGACATCGGTGCCGAACGGCTCTACGACCGCATCATGGCCGTATTGGATTACATCTCCGGCATGACGGACGTATATGCGTTGGATTTATATCGTAAAATCAATGGCATGAGCCTGCCTTTCGTATAACCGAGAGGATCAGGCCGCCCTCCTCCGTTATCCGCGTCCGGAGAAGGTTTCAATGTGCCGCCTGCGCTTTTCCTCCCGAATCTCGTCCACGGCAATCAGGATGCCGGTCTCCTCCACGTCGCCGAATTCGTCGTTGATAGCCGTACCGAACATCTTCATCGTGGGCGACAACCCCATGTAAGCGTTCACCAAAGGCGGGATATTATAACCCAGCTTGCGAACTTCCGAATTCAATATCTTATAGTCTTCCTTGAAATCCTCGTAAACGAACAATTTACGCAATTCTTCCGTATCGGCTTCCAGTTGCAAGGGATGAATCGGCACTATCAGCCTGTCCTTATCCTCGAAATGCTTTTTCAGAAAATACAGAATCATATCACGCCCATAACGGTTATAAGACGGATACATGGTCATCTTTCCGAAATAATAGCGTACGTCAGGCACTAAAACCGTCAATGCCCCCAGACCATCCCACAAGTTGTCCAAAGTGAACAGGCCTTTTGAACCTTGGCGCGTACTCTGGTATTCCAACGTCACGAACGAACGTCCGAGTTCTATCGTATAAGGCATATAGTTTCTCATAAAGTTTTCCGAGAAGTGGAACATGTGGGAAGTGGCCAAAATAGGTTGCCCGTCCTCCCTCAGCTTCACCTTTGCCCCCAACAGGTAACGATAACCGCCTAAAATGGCTTCTACATCGGGGTCCCACACGATCAACTGCTTATAGGGTTCTTCCATCATGTCGAAGTCATCCAAATCGAGCGACATCCCCGTACCTCCACCGGCAGCCCGGAAAGCGATTTCACGCAAACGGCCGATTTCACGAAGCACATTCGGTGAATCCTGCCACGTCACCACGTATATCTCATTGTGGCTTTTGTTCGTATAACGCAACCTCTTATCCGCGGTCAGTTCTGCCTTCAGCAGTTCTTTACTCACCGGAGCTATGATTTCTTCCATATCATCAATCTGTTTTCTTCTCTTTATAACTTATACACTTGTTCCTTCACTTCCTGCGCCCACTGTTGGGGGCTTTTGGATTTGTCGAACGTGCTCCATGGTATCGGTTTCCCGATTACGACCCGATACTCGCCATGCCTGCTGCGGTACATCTCATCGGGTAAAAACAGCATGGCCAGGTTAAACTTGAGATGCAACCGTTTGCACCATTCCGCGATGGAATAAAAGCGGTCGGAATTCTGCCCTATAAAATGTATAGGCACCACATCCCGCCGGGTAGCCACACTTTTCACGATAAACGTCTTGTTCCATGCCAAGTCCCTTATGCTGCCGTCTTTCATACGCCGCGAACAAATGCCGGCCGGAAACATGATGACCTGGTCGTCGGAACGAAAAGTATTCTCTACCATTTGAGGGAAATTACGCGCCTGTTTCCCCAACTTATTGATAGGTATACATAGGGGAGCCAATCCTTTCAGGTTCATCAGAAGGTCATTCACTAAATACTTAATCTTCCCGTCGTAATGACGGCCGAGCACCATTCCCAAAGTCACCCCGTCTATGGCTCCCAACGGATGGTTAGACACAAAAGTATATTTTCGGGATAAATCGGAAATGTTTTCCAAACCGTCCACCTTTACCTTCACATCCAAATAAGCCAATGTGTGTTCACAAAAGTCAACACCGACATAACCTTGACGCAGATACTCATTAATGAAATCCTGATGAATGAGACGTTTGAGCCCGTTAATCAGAAAACCGGGAATATATTTGGCTTTCTTTCCGGCACGCGTCCGTATGATGTCATCAAGATCGATTAATGTCACAGCTTTATCCGGCATGATTCTTTCCTTTGTCTCCATTGCAACATCAAACCTCCATCTTTAACTTAATCTCCCATATTCGTAAAGATGTCTCACGATACCGTCACTTTAGAGTTGTTAATGATATAAGTACCCTTCGGCAATCCACTAATCCAGTTTGTCCCTTTGTTCAGTCGGAACAACCCGTAAAATACACCATTGCCCTTATACACCGGAAGCATCTGGGAATGTTGGCTCGTAACCAACAACGAACCTCCCTTCATCTTAATCTTAATCGGATAAGTCGAAGAGACCCTTTTCGTTCTGTAAATATGAGTATATTCAGAAAAAGACACATCACGTCCTACCGAATCGGCTTTGGCCCGGATGGACACGCGGTCTACAGCCGAAGCGCTTACGGTACTAAAGAACGTCAATAGCGCCCACAAACTAACCTTTTTCCAACTATACCTACACATTACGTTTAAAATTAACTTCTATTTTGCAAAAATAGAATGAAACTATCAGTATCCAAGATGAAGGCCGAATATTTTAAGAAATATTAGACATATAAGGTTTGAAATCCCCGTTCCGCTCTCATTTCCGTTTCAATATCCCGCCCTTCAAAACCGGATAAGAACCAACAAAAGCCGGATGTCACTCTACTTTCATTTCGTATCGTTACATCCGGCCTTCGTTAATTTTATGCCCCACCGTCAGGCCAATAATTGCTTTACTAAGGCACTGATAGCCTTACCGTCAGCTTTGCCCGCCAACTGTTTCGTGGCCGTACCCATCACTTTGCCCATATCCTTGGCACTCGTAGCGCCCACGGCAGCTATGATGGCTTTGATTTCCTGTTCCAGTTCTTCTGCCGAGAGCTGTTTGGGCAGGTAACGGCTGATGACTTCCACCTGGGCCAGCTCTTCATCGGCCAAGTCCTGGCGTCCCTGCTCTACGTATAAAGCCGCAGTGTCCTTACCCTGCTTGGCCAGTTTGGCTAAAATCTTCATAGCCGCATCATCCGTCAACTCATCGTTTGCCCCCGGAGCGGTTTTGGCTTCCAGGAAGAACTTCTTGATGTTCCGCAACGCTTCCAACGCGACTTTATCCTTGGCCTTCATGGCCACTACGATATCCTTGCTGATTTGTTCAAAAAGTGCCATATCTTATTCCTTTTATTATATACTAAAAAACTATCATCGACTTTTCCTCTCCATTAGTTCCTGCCGCCATGCTATCGGCCGCGTTATCCATCCCGGCCGTCTTGCTCTTGATGCTGGCCAGCACTTCCTTGCTACGCTTGTAGGTAGGCGTATCTTCCACCATGGAAATCACATCGTCATTGTCCAAATCGTCTTCTCCGAAAATATAAAGATGATGCGGACGCTTGATTTCTCTTTGATTCATGTCATGCGTATAAAACTCACGCCGACGTTCGGCCTTCTTTACGGCTATTTCCTCTTTCTGAGCCCGCGCCTCTTCATCTTCAATGCCATGCTTGGCCATCACATTATCCATGCCCGGCACGTTCTTCAGACCGAATCCGGTAGCCAGCACCGTGATCTTCACCTTCTTCTCCAACGTGGCATCCGTGGCCAATCCGAACTTCGTCTCCACATCGTCACCGAACTTACTCATGAATTCATGCACTTCGTTCATCTCTTCCATGGTCAACTGGTCGCTCTCTTCCTGATCACAGAACGAAATGCTCAGCAACACCTTCTTGGAGTTGAATATGTCGTTGTTATTGAGCAACGGAGAATGAAGCGCACTTTCGATAGCTTGGCGCACACGTCCTTCACCCTCTCCGAATCCAGTACTCATGATGGCCACACCACCGTCTTTCAACACCGTGGTCACATCTTGGAAGTCGAGGTTTACAATACCATGTACCGTAATAATTTCGGCTATGCTCTTGGCGGCCACGGACAACGTATCGTCTGCCTTGGCAAAGGCATTCAGCACCGTAAGCTCCGGATAAATCTCGCGCAAGCGTTCATTATTGATAACCAACAGCGCATCGACATGCTTGGATATTTCCTCCACCCCGTCTAATGCCTGGTCTATTTTCTTCAACCCCTCAAAACGGAACGGTATAGTCACGATACCGACCGTCAGGATACCCATTTCCTTGGCACATTGCGCTATCACGGGAGCTGCACCGGTTCCGGTACCGCCTCCCATTCCGGCCGTAATGAAAACCATACGAGTTCCGTCGTTCAGCATTTCTTTTATACCGTCCAGACTCTCCATAGCCGCCTGACGCGCACGCTCGGGGCGGTTTCCGGCTCCCAAGCCTTCTGTCCCCAATTGCAGACGTGTCGGGATAGGAGAGTCGCTCAAAGCCTGATTGTCGGTATTACACAGCACAAAACTCACATCATGAATGCCTTCCTTATACATGTGATTGACGGCGTTACCTCCGCCACCTCCCACTCCGATCACCTTAATGATGCTCGGACTGTTCGTTTTGAAGTTAAACCGAATATCTGTTTCTTCTTGCATAATCTATTTTGTTTTTCTATGTTATTCTTCAGTTACCGTTTTAGTCAAATCCACAAGTTTCTCCTTAAACTTCTTCCAAATTCCCCCTTTATTCTTCGGTTCCTCTCTTTCGTAGACTTCCTTATGCGTTTCCTCTACCGGAACAAAACTGGGAGCAGTCTGCGGTATTTCCTTTTCTTCTACAACCTCCTCGGGCACTTCCTCCTTCACTACGACCTTGGGTTCCACACAATTCTGGTTTCCTTCGTTCATCAACGCCAACAAAGTATTTAAAGAACCGTCCTTCACCACCTGCTCGGCATGAACAGCTTGTAACGCAAAAGGTACGATACGTGCAAAACGCGTTTTATCCGGATGAAGACGGACTGAAGCCGCTTTATCGAGATTCTTCACATTGGATGCCGCACCCGAAATGACAATTCCGGCCAACAACTTATCCTGATAGCCGCTATTACGAATCTGCGCTGCCACATTGCTCAAGATTTCTTCCTCACGAGCCTCTACAATGTCCACCAACAAACGTTCCTCAATCGTACGACCGTTGTTCACCAAAAGATTCTTGGCCAGTTCTTCACTGCTCAGATCGGAATAAGCCGAACCGTATTTCATTTTCAGCCCTTCCGCTTCATCCTCATCAATTTGCAGGCTGCAAAGATCCTGAGTGATATTATTTCCTCCTAACGGTATCACTGCCAGATGACGCAACAAGTTGCCTTTATATACTGCGACAGTAGTCGTTCCGTAACCGAAATCCACAAGAGCACAGCCCGAACGCTTCTCCGTATCCGTCAGCACGCAGCCGGCTAAAGCCATCGGTGCCACAAACATGCCGGCCACGTCAAGCCCGACCGCCTCCACACATTTCAGAATATATTCTTTGATTTCCGTTTTAGCGATGATATTCAGATAGGTTCCGTCTATCTGGCTGCTCAAGACCCCGACCGGGTCTACCGTAATATCCAAACCCACATGATATTCCTGCGGAACCACTTCCAGTATTTCATAGCCGGCATATACTGTATTCCTGTTGGTTTTGAGCAAAGAATCCACCAACTCTTGCGAAACCACGGTTTTTGTGGCAAACTGACGTGACACCGTGTTCTTCTTTGCCCGTAACGACTGGCCTCCTATTCCGACAAAAACCTTACGCACACGCATATCCAGTGCATTCTCCATCTTGTCGACAATGCGTTTCAAACACATCACGGTCTTGTCTATATTATAAACCACACCCTTTCGGATACAGCGCCGTGCATCTACCTGTTCGATATCCAGCACCTGCACACTGCCGTCTATATTCTTGCACCCGGCCACACCTCGTATCTTCGAGGAGCCGAATTCTACCGCTACAATGATTTCTTTCTCTACAGCCATATCATTTCTTATTTTTCTTGCAAATAATTTGATTGTTATACTTCAGGCTGATCTGGGAGTACTTATTCCACCCCACCTTGTTCAGTCCTTCCGTATAAAATTCTTTCATCCTGCCCAGTTTGTCTTCCACATTTGTGGGACGCCCCAAAAGGATCGTATGTTCCCCTACTCGGGGCACTAATTCCACCTCGCCATTCTCCAGCACATGAATCTGCTGGATTTGGTGGTTCCAGAACGGGTTATCTTGTATCAGCCTCCCCAGACGAGTCAGATTCTGCCGGGCATACTGCGGTGTGATATCTCCGGTCGCCACGACCAAGTCGGCGTAATAGGACGATTTCGGCATCTGCCGGCCCGCACGGTCCAGATAGTAGTTCTGTCCGTCGGAAGACATGACATGCAATATAGGCAGACGCTGCTTGACGCGCACACACACCTTCCCGCCGGGCGTCTTATAGCTTGTTACGTCCTCGATATAAGGATTCTTCCGCAAAGCCTCTTCTATCCGGCTCAACATCACCTGGTCCATTTTTTGTCCCGTCGGGTTGCATTTGCGGCTTTCCAACAGCCTCAACACTTCTCCCGACTGGATAAAACCGGTCTGTAGACTGTCTTCGACCACAACCTCCACGCCATTGCACACAAGCCCTTCCTTGGGTTTGTTCAACACCGTAACTGCTGCGATAAAATAGCAAAACAGTCCCACCAACAACAATATAATGGCCAGCTTCTTAATCATCTCTCTTTCAATATCTCCGTAATCTGCGGAGCATAGGATTCCAAATCCCCGGCTCCTAACAATATAAATACATCCGCATCCGACTGCCGCACTATCTCCGGCACGTCTTCCTTCCGGCACAGGCATTTCTTCACCGTAGGAGCCAGACGGTCATATATCAACCGGCTCGTCACGCCCGGGATAGGCGTTTCACGGGCAGGATAAATATCCGTAAGAATCACCTCGTCCAACAGCGAGAGGCTCTCGGCAAACTCTTTATAAAAATCACGCGTACGCGTATAAAGATGGGGTTGGAATATCGCTGCAATCTTCTTTCCCCGATACAGTTCGCGGATGGATATCACGCTTTGGCGTATCTCGGCCGGATGATGGGCATAGTCTGTCAGGAAAACGGCCTTATCGTCTTTCAACCGGAAGTCGAAACGGCGGTCCACTCCTCTGAACGAAGCCATACCCCGCTTTATCTCTTCCGGTGTCACGCCGCTAATTTGCGCCAAGGCCATAGCCGCTATCCCGTTCTCGATATTAATGCTTACGGGAACTCCCAACTGCACATCCTTGATATGCCCTAACGGAGAGATAAAATCAAAATATATTTCACCGTCACCGATACGGATGTTCTCCGCATGGAAATCCCCGTGTCCCCGGCTATAGGAATAGGTCGTCACCCCCTCTTGTACATCCGGCTGCATCTCCAGTCCCTCGTGCAAGACCAGGAAACCTCCCGGACGAATCAAGGAAGTATATTTTCTGAAACTTTCCAAATAGGCCTCTTTCGTCCCGTAGATATCCAAGTGGTCGGGGTCGGTGGCTGTAATCACAGACGCGTATGGCGTCAGCCAATGAAAAGAACGGTCGAACTCGTCGGCTTCGATGACCACGTAATCGCTCTTCGGAGAAAGAATGTAATTCGTACCGTAATTCTTGGTGATGCCGCCCAAAAAGGCATTGCAGTCCACGTGACTCTGATGCAGGATATGAGCCGCCATGGACGATGTGGTGGTTTTCCCATGCGTCCCGGCCACACAAAGCCCTTTATGGGCACGCGTCAACGTACCCAACACCTGCGCACGTTTCTCTATCTCGAATCCGTTCGCCTTGAAATAGGCCAGCTCGGCATGCTCGCCGGGGATGGCCGGTGTATAAACCACCAGGCAAGTGTCTTTGTCCCGACAGGCGGAAGGGATTTGTTCCACATCCTCTTCATAGTGAATCCGGGCACCCTCTTCCTGCAACTTCCGCGTGAGTTCGGAAGGCGTGCGGTCGTAACCTCCCACACAAAGCCCTTTCTGCAGGAAATAACGGGCGATGGCACTCATGCCGATTCCGCCTATCCCTACGAAATACACTGCTTTTATCGCGTTCATTTCCATCTTCTACTTCTTCCTTTAAATAAACCGCTCCCGCTCGGCAGAGGCAAGCGAGCTTGCCTCCGCGCTCGCTTAATCGCGGTTGTCCCTATATGCCACAGCGAGTTTGCAAACCTCTTCCGCAATGCGGTCGGCAGAGTCCGTGAAGGCCATGGCTTTGATATTCCGGCTCAATGCGGACAACTTGTCCGCATCCCGGATGACATTCAGAGCCAGACCGATTAATTTGTTCACGGCCTCGGCATCTTTGACGTAAAGCGCGGCCTGTTTGTCAACCAGGGCCAACGCATTTTTAGTCTGGTGGTCCTCGGCCACGTTCGGCGAAGGCACCAATATGGCCGGCTTACCCAACAGGCACAATTCCGAGATGCTGCTGGCCCCGGCCCTTGAAATAACCAAATCGGCAGCCGCGTATGCGTCTTCCATCTTGGCGATGAAATCCGTCACAAACAGATTGTCGGGCTGTCCCTTCAGTTTCAACTGTTCCTGTATATGGGCAAAATAATAACCTCCCGTCTGCCAGATAAACTGCACACCGGAAGCCGAAATGGCCGTAAGATTAGCGAGCACACTCTCGTTCAAAGTACGCGCTCCCAGGCTACCGCCTATCAGGAGCACCGTTTTCAGCCCCGGCAACAGGCCGAAGTCGGCCAAAGCCTCTTCGCGGCTTTTGGTGTTCTCCAGCAAACCTTGACGGACAGGGTTTCCCGTCAGGATGATTTTCTCTTTCGGGAAAAAACGCTCCATTCCGTCGTAAGCCACACAAATCTTATCGGCCCGCTTGGCCAGCAACTTATTGGTCACTCCGGCATACGAGTTCTGCTCCTGTATCAATGTGGGGATTCCCATCGCCTCGGCCACATTCAACGTGGGACCGCTGGCATAGCCTCCTACTCCCACGGCCGCCATCGGCCTGAAATCACGGATAATCTTCCTCGCCATCCTGCGGCTTTTCCAAATCTTGAAAAGCACGACAATATTCTTCAGCAAATGCTTGCGGTCGAAACCGCAAATCGGCAATGCCTTGATAGGATAACCAGCAGCCGGAACACGCTGCATCTCCATCCGCCCTTCGGCTCCGACGAACAATATCTCGGCTTCCGGATGCTGCGATTTGATGGCATTCGCAATGGACACGGCCGGGAATATATGTCCGCCCGTTCCTCCTCCGCTCACGATAATCCTTAACTCTTCTCTCATGAAACTGAATTTTATCAGCAAAAATAATAATAAATCCGGTATTTCTACCCTTTTTTCTTCCTTATTTTATTCTGAAAATGAATTATTTCTTACATTTCAGACCTTCACAGCCTGTCATTCCACGCCCTTACGGAAGATGACAAATCATTCTCAGCCGAACGATTTTCCAATCTCAGCCGAATGATTTTTCGTTCGCCTGAGAAAAATTTTCCGATCTGCGGCAAGAGATTTACAAGACATAAACTACTGAAAACAAGACTTCTACAAACAAAACCATCCACAGGCCTCACCCAAAGGGCAAGCTGCGGATGGCGAATCATAAATCATGACACAAAGGAAAATCCGTTCCCTTCCCGGGAACATCACCGCCCCTCATGCGAATCTTTCTTCAATCTTCAGTTTCTTCCGTTACCTGAGGCTTTTTCTTGGCCGAACGGCTTACGCTCAGGATGACTCCCATATACACACAATTAATCAAAGTGGACGTACCTCCTTTACTGATTAACGGCAAGGGTTGGCCCGTCACCGGAAAGACTCCGACTGCCACGGCCATATTAATCATGGCTTGCGTGACGAGCATCAGCGATAGCCCCATCACAAGGAAAGCCGGGAAGTTTCGCTCGCACCGGCTGGCTATCCTGGCCGACCGGAAAAGCAACACGATATACAGGAACATGACGAAGGCACCACCGCCCAATCCGAGTTCCTCTATGACGATGGCATAAATGAAGTCGGAAAACGACTGTGGCAGGAAATCGCGTTCCACGGAATTTCCCGGCCCCCGGCCTATCACATTACACGTGGCAATGGCTATCTTGGCATGCGTCACCTGCGGATTCTTAGTCAAATCGTAGTCCGCCGCATTCTCCGGTATATTCCCATGCCCACGCACACGACTGGCCCACGTCGGCAAACGGTGCAGACCGGGCCAGTCGCTCATGGATTCTATCGTAGAATCCGGTGCAAAACGCAAAAATGAAAACAAACTGGCTCCGGCAATAACGATAATCCCCAATAAGGTGCCTAACTGTTTCCAAGGTATCCCGCCTATGAACATCATCACCAGAATGACCAGAAAAGTCATGGCGGCTGTAGAGAAGTTTTCGGGCACAATCAACAAACAGATTACGACCGACACGCCCATAATCCACTTGAACGCACGACGTTGCGCCCCGGCCTCGTCGCGCATGCTTGAAAGAATCATGGCCGTCGTGGCAATCAATACGCCCTTGGCTATCTCGGAAGGTTGGAAACCGATACCGCCCACCTCAAGCCAACGGCTTGCATTGTTCACTTTCGTGGTAAACATGGCTATTCCAAGCAAGAATACGGACAACGGTATGCCGGCCAAAGGTATCAACTTAAAATAACGGCACGGTATCTTATGCACCAAGATCGTGGCCAACACGCCCACGACAAAATATGAGGCATGTTGCAGAATCGGCTTCCAATAATACCCCGTCTTGTAACTCATATTACTGGAAGCGCTATACACTTCTATGATGGATATCATGCCGAGGAAGAACAAAATCATCCAGATGACCTTGTCGCCTTCGAACAGGCTCCACTTCTTTAAAACTTTTGTTGGTGTGACCATCCTTTCGCTCCCTTACTTTACAACGCCCTTACCAATGACTTGAACTGTTCGCCACGGTCTTCCATGTTCTTGAACAAGTCGAAACTGGCACAACAGGGACTCAACAATACGGTATCACCGGGACGGGCCATCTTGTAGCACGCCTCCACGCAGTCTTTCATGCTGTGGGTGTCGGCAATAGGAATACCGAACGAATCGAAAAAATCATGAAGTTTCCGGTTGTCCGCCCCGAGGAACACCAGCCCCACACATTTCTTCCGGACCAGTTCGGCTATGGCCTCGTAATCATTCCCTTTGTCTTTCCCTCCCAAAATCAATACCGTGGGCGTTTTCATGCTCTCCAATGCATACCAGCAGGCATCCACGTTGGTGGCCTTGGAATCGTTGATATAATCCACGCCACGCACACGCACCACTTTCTCCAAGCGGTGTTCCACACCCTCGAAATCACCCAGGCTCTGCCGTATCACTTCATTCTTCACCCCGGCGATGTCGGCCGTGATGCCTGCCGCCAAAGAATTGTACATATTGTGCTTCCCGGTCAGAGCCAATGATTCCTGCTCCATGTTGAACGGTGTGGGGTATTCTATCACATATTGCCCGTCGGCCAGATAACCTATCATCCCTTCTTTCTTCAAGATGGAGAACGGACATTTCTTGGCCTTGATCTGGTATTTCTCCAATTCTTTCCGGATAATCGGGTCGTCATTCCAGTAAACGAAAGCATCCGTCTCTTCCTGGTTCTGCAAAATGCGCATTTTGGCATCCACATAATTCTGCATGCAATGGTCGTAACGGTCCAGATGGTCGGGCGTGATGTTGAGCAACACGGCAATGTTAGCCCGGAAACGGTACATGTTGTCCAACTGGAAACTGCTCAGTTCTATCACATAGTAGTCATAATCTTTCTCGGCCACCTGCAAGGCCAGGCTTTGGCCGATATTTCCGGCCAACCCGACGTTGTAACCCGCTTTCTTGAAGATATGATAAATCAAGGACGTAGTAGTGGTCTTGCCGTTGCTGCCCGTAATACAAATCATCTTGGCGTGCGTATAGCGTCCGGCAAATTCTATTTCCGAGATAATGGGAATACCGGCGGCTTTCACCTTCAACACCATCGGGGCATCTTCCGGTATGCCCGGGCTTTTTATCACCTCGTCCGCATTCAGGACCAGTTCTTCCGTATGGCCGCCGTCTTCCCACGCAATTCCGTAACGGTCCAGCATGTCCACGTAATGAGGCTTGATTTTTCCCATATCGGAAACAAAGACATCAAAGCCTTTTTTCTGAGCCAGCACCGCAGCGCCCACGCCGCTTTCGGCCGCTCCCAATATTACCATTCTTTTCCCCATAGCTTCTTCCTTATCTGATTTTTAACGTTATAATCGTCATGGCCGCCAAGATGATCGTGACAATCCAAAAACGGACCGTGACTTTCGATTCTAACCAACATCCTTTAGGCCAGTTGCACAGCACCTTCACGTCCGGAGCCAACTGTCCGGGACGCACCCGGAAAGTATCATGAATCGGGGCTCGCTTGAACACTCTTAACTTCAGTCCTTTCCGGTTCCCCCATTTCGCATAGTTCACTTGCAGAATCACGCTCAGACTCTCCATCAGGAACACGAAACACATCAAGGGGATAAGCAATTCCTTATGTATGATGATGGCCGTCACGGCAATGATGCCTCCGATGGACAAGCTGCCCGTATCCCCCATGAAAATCTGGGCAGGATAGGCGTTATACCACAAGAAACCGACCAACGCGCCTACAAAAGCACAGATGAAGATGACCAGTTCCTCCGAACCGGGTATATACATGATGTTCAGGTAACTGGCAAAGGCTATATGACTGGACACGTAGGCCAATACGCCCAATGCCACACCGATAATCGCCGAATTGCCCGCTGCCATGCCGTCCATGCCGTCGTTCAGATTCGACCCGTTGGACACGGCTACCACGACCAACGTAGTCATGACCACAAACAAGAACCACCCGGCAGCCGTCTTGTATTTTCCGCAAAAGCTCATAATCTCGGCATAATCCAAGTTGTTGTCCTTCACAAACGGTATCGTGGTAATGGTCGATTTCACTTTCTCGCTTTTGTGTACGACGACTTCGGTGTTGCCCAAACGCTGTGTCGATACATTCTCCCGAATCACCGCGTCGGGACTGAGCCACAATGTCAGGCCGACAAAAAGTCCCAAAAGGGTCTGTCCCGCCAGCTTATACACAGGCCGCAAACCGTCTTTGCTTACTTTCATCTTGATGTAATCGTCCGCGAACCCTAAAACACCCAACCACACGGTCGTAATCATCATCAGTATCATATAGATGTTACGCAAACGCCCGAAGAGCAGACAAGGAACGATGATGGACACGATGATGATGATACCGCCCATGGTAGGCACTCCCTTTTTCTCTACCCCGTAAGGGTCTATCGACTTGTCGCGCTGCGCCTCGCTCACGTTATGGCGTTTCATCCACTTGATGAAGTATTCCCCGAACCATACGGAAATGACCAACGACAGAATCAGGGTCAGCAAAGCCCGGAAAGAGATGTAGGTCCATATATGCGAACCGGGAATCCCGTACTCTCCTAAAAATCGAAACAAATAATACAACATGTGCGCAACGGTTAAATGCCAAATACTTCTTTTATCACCTCATGGTCGTCGAAATGATGCTTCACGCCTTTCACCTCCTGATAATCTTCATGCCCCTTCCCGGCCACCAGCACCACATCTCCGGGCCGTGCCATCATGCAGGCTGTACGGATAGCCTCCTTGCGGTCGACAATGGAAATCACCTTGCGCATTTGCTCCTTGTCCAGTCCGGCCAACATATCGTTGATAATTTCCTGCGGCTCCTCGAAACGCGGATTGTCACTGGTTATGATTACCCTATCGCTGTTTTTCACTGCTTCCTGCGCCATAATCGGACGCTTGCCCTTGTCACGATTGCCTCCGGCTCCGCAGACCGTAATGACTTCGCCGCGCCGTTTCAGTATTTCGTTCACGGTCGACAACACATTGACCAACGCATCCGGCGTATGGGCGTAATCGACAATGGCAGTCACTCCTTCCTTCGAACGAATCGTCTCGAAACGTCCGTTCACCGGGCGCAATGTACTAAGGGCTACCAGAACGTCTTCAGCCCCGCGCCCCATACAAACGGCAGCAGCGTACACAGCCAACAAGTTGGATACATTGAAACGGCCTATGAAAGGAACGCTCACCTCTTTGCCATTGACATCCAGGCACATGCCTTCAAACGACTCTTCCAACACCTTTGCCTTGAAATCGGCAGCCGCGCGCAAAGAATAAGTCTTCACGACGGCCTTTGTGTTCTGCACCATGATCATCCCGTTGCGGTCGTCCACATTCGTCACGGCAAAAGCTCCCTTGGGCAAACCGTCGAAAAATGCCTTCTTGGCATCGCGGTAGTTCTCGAATGTCTTATGGTAATCCAGATGGTCGCGCGTAAGGTTCGTAAAAATACCTCCTGCAAACTTCAGGCCTGCAATACGATGCTGGGCTACTGCATGCGAACTGACTTCCATGAAAGCGTATTTGCAACCTTCGTCCGCCATACGTCCCAACAAACGGTTCAACGTAATCGGGTCGGGCGTAGTATGCTCTGTCGGGACAGCCTCATCATCTATATAATTGCAAACCGTAGAACAAAGTCCGCACTTATAACCGAACACCCGGAACATATTATATAATAAGGTGGCAATCGTAGTTTTGCCGTTCGTACCGGTCACTCCGATAAGTTGCAACTTGGAAGTCGGGTCGCCGTAAAACACCGTAGCCAACCGTCCCACCGCACTTTCGGAGTCTTTCACTTGTACGTACGTCACCCCCTCGGCCTGCACCTCCGGCCATGCCTCGCACACTACGGCTACGGCTCCTTTCTCTACTGCCTTGCCGATATAAGCGTGACCGTCGGCCTGCGTCCCTTTGACGGCGACAAACAAATCGCCCGGCTGCACAAGCCGGGAATCCATATTGATTCCCGTAATATTCCGTACGGTATCGCCTGTGACCCGTACGACACTCACGCTTTTCAGCAAAATATCCAACTCCATCATCATGCTTCCCTCTTATCTTTTTAATTTAATCTGTATGGTTTGCCCTTTCTTATATTTGACGTACGGCGGGATGCTCTGCGAAACCACACGCCCCACGCCTTCCAATTTCACTTTCAATCCCCGGCTCTCCAGCATATACACAGCGTCTTTCGCCCCCATGCCTTTCACGTCCGGTACGATTTCCATCGGCGTATTGTCACCGCGCAACGTCACGACATTCCCGCTGTTCACCGCTTTCCCCCAAACGCTCTTTCCACTTTCGTCCGTACTCCAGTCTTGCCGGAAAGGAATATCCAGTTCTTTCAGTACTGCCCGCGTGGCATTCATATCACCGTCCAACACATCCGGAACGAAGACGGAAGCCGAGTCTGACGCTTCCGATACATCGCGATATACCCCTTTCGCCATGACGCTTTGGGCGATCTCGCTGAACACCGGACCGCAATGTCCGCCTCCCGAAGCCGGCAGACCGGACTTTTGTATCGCGACGATACAACTGTACTTCGGCCGGTCTGAGGGATAATAACCGCAAAAACTGATAAGATATTTCATCCGGCCTCCATGATAACCGCCGCGCCCTTGGGCCACCTGGGCAGTACCCGTCTTGCCGGACACCTTGAAATCCTTGCATCCGGCTTTCTTGCCCAATCCTTTACTTACTACCATTTCGAGTATTTCCTGAATGTCGTTCAGTGTCTTCGGAGAGCATATCCGCTCTTTGATGACCTCCACCGGGAACTCGCGCACGATTTCACCATTCTTCCGGACAGCTTTTACAAAACGCGGACGTACCATCTTTCCGTCGTTGGCGATGGCATTATAGAAAGTCAGTGTGGCTATCGGCGGCATCTGGGTCTCATACCCGATGCTCATCCACGGCAAGGCAGTCTTCGACCAATTGCTACCGTCTTTCTTCGGACGGCGTACCCGAGGCTCTCCGCTTCCCATCAAAGGTATATTCAGGGGAATGCCCACTCCTTCACGATACAGCCCATCCACGAATTTTTCCGGATGGTCTTTATAGTTGTCGTCTATCAAGCGGCTGACTCCGATGTTGGAAGAATACATCAGCACTTCGGGCACGCTGATTCTTCCGTAACCGCCACGCCGCCAGTTGTGATCCTTCATCACTCGTCCGTGCATCTCCCACTGCCCGTTGCCGGTGTCTACGAAATCATTCTTCGAAATCTTTCCGTCCTCCAACGCCACCATGATGGAAGCGGTCTTAAAAGTAGAACCGGGTTCCATTAAATCGGACACGGCATTGTTCTTCACCTCGCGATACTCGCCGTCTGCACATTTCGTCATGTTCACAATGGCCTTCACATCTCCCGTGGCCACCTCCATCAGCACTACCACGCCCACGTCGCCATTGATGTTTTTCAATTGTTTCAACAAGGCCTTTTCCGCCGCATCCTGCATGGACACGTCGATGGTCGTCTCAATATCATTGCCGTCCACCGGAGGGGCGTCCACCAAACTCAACCACTTATTACGCACTTTGGCACGATGGGATACGCCTTCCTTACCCCTCAAAATGGAGTCGTAGGAAAGCTCCAGTCCGTAACGCGCCGAATCCTTACTGGCATACAGAGCCCCCAACGTACGCGTGGCCAACGAACCGTATGGTTTCTTTCGTTGATTGAATTCCTCAGCATAGAATCCGCCCTTGAAAGGAGACTCTCGGAACAACGGTAATTTCTTGCATTCCTTATACTGGATGTAAGAAATTCGCCGACCGTATATCTGCCAGTTCCTCCGCCTCAACTTTTTCCCCTTTTTCAGCCGTTTCTTGAAATATCCGGCGGTTTTATCGGGAAAGATCTTACTCAGCCCCTGGGAAATGGAATCCAGGTCGGCTATCAACACACTGTCCCTCCAAGCCTGCAGTTCCTTGGCCGTTTCCGGATTCTTATCCGACGCGACATAATCCATATAAATCTTATATTCCGGCAAGGAACTGGCCATAATCTGTCCGTCTGCCGAAAGGATGTTTCCACGCTTGGCGGGAATGGGCACATTCTCTTTCACTAACTTACGGCTCACCTGCGTCCAATACTCGCTCTCCACGAACATCAGGTAGGCCGCATTGCCCAATATATATAAACCGCCCAAGCTCATCAGTACGATGACCACGAAGAAACGGGGCATTATCTTTTTATTGTCGAAGTTCATTCTTCTTCCTCGTTTTGGGATTTAATCAAAAAAGGAGGTTCTTTCGGACTTTGCAGCACACTGTCCGGAGTCTGTCTCAAACTTTTTTCTATCTGGCTTTGCCGTGTCTTTACGGTCAACTCGCTGGAACGGGTCAGCGCCCGATATCTCACCTCCGTCAGTTCCGTCTTCAACTTTTCAATCTCAATCATCTCCTGCTCTGCGGAATAACGGTTCGTGATATAAATGATGGCAAAAAACGTACAGAGTAAAATCAATCCCATCTGACGACGTAACCACCCGGCCGTAAGGATGTCCCCACCCAATATCTCGCGTAAAGACACGTTAGGACGCTGGTCCACCCCCTCACTCTCCGTGAAAGCCTTGATAGGAGACAGTTCGCCCGACTCGGCCTTTTCCTCATCGCCCGGCATCACACCGTCCCCGTCGGACATGTCCCCGCCCGACACGGCCTCCTCCGCCCCGGGACTTCCGGCTGCCTCTTCCGTAGGCACACCCACGGGCTCCACGTCCGTTTTTTCTTCCAAATCCAGTTTTTCCTTCATCCTTTATTTCTTTTCCGCGATTCTCAACTTGGCACTGCGGCTACGGGGGTTCGCACGCTGCTCCTCTTCTCCCGGCACTATCACTTTATTGTGGACAGCCCTGAGCGGACAATCCACATTGCCATAGAAATCCTGTATCCGCTTGCCCTCCACATTTCCGGTTTTGACTAAATTCTTCACCATCCGATCCTCCAAAGAATGATAGGTCAACACCACTAAGCGACCTCCCGGCCGGAGCAATTCGACCGCGGCCGTCAGCATCTCCTTCAAGGCATCCATCTCCTGGTTCACTTCTATACGCAAAGCCTGGAACACCTTAGCCAATTCTTTCTTCTCCCGGTCACGCTCAAACAAAGGCTTTACCACCTCCATGAACTCTTCCGTCGTCTCGATCCTCCGGTGCATACGGGCTTTCACCACCCATGAGGCCAACTTACGGGCATTCTTCAATTCACCGTACAGATAGAAAATGTCGGCCAGCCGCTCTTCCGCGTAATCATTCAACACATCCGCCGCAGTCAGCCGCGCCCGCTGGTTCATCCGCATGTCCAGTTTCCCGTCGAAACGAAACGAGAACCCCCGTTCCGCATCATCGAAATGGTGGCTCGACACGCCCAAATCAGCCAGCAAACCGTCCAACTGTTCTACGCCGTAATAACGCATCCAGTTCTTCAGATACCGGAAATTGCTCCGGACAAATGTGAAACGTCCGTCAGCAACGATATTCGCCTCGGCATCCGCATCCTGGTCAAAACCATACAAATGCCCGGCCGCATCCAGTCGGGACACAATCGCCCGGCTATGTCCTCCGCCCCCAAAGGTGACATCGGCATATATCCCGGCAGGATTGACCACCAGACCGTCTACACATTCTTTCAACAAGACAGGGACGTGATAAACTGCTTCTTCCATCAATATTTTACATTACGCGAGGTCAAAGGTACGAATTTTCAGAGATACATACACCTTATTATAATAAAATATTTATCGACATGATGTTAATAAGTCTACGAAGGGAGAACGCGAGGCATCTGCAAGAAAAAGAGCGATTTATTTCCCGGCAGAAATAGTTTTTACTATCTTTGCCCGCAGTTAGACTGAAACCTTATGAAAAAACTCCTGTTATTGGCGATTCTGATAGGAATGACCGCATTTCATGCCCAAGGGAAAATCCGCGAAAAACGTTCGATTGTGCGATTGGAAACCACAATGGGTAACATCCGCATCGCGCTGAACGACGAAACATCGGTCCACCGGGATAATTTCCTCAAATTAGTTTCAGAAGGATTCTACGACGGAACGCTCTTCCACCGCGTCGTGAAAGACTTCGTCATTCAGGCAGGCGACCCGGATTCCAAACAGGCTCCGGGCGGAAAGATATTGGGAGAAGGAGGGCCGGGATATATGTTGGCCCCCGAAATAGACCTGCCTTTCCAATACCATAAAAGAGGAGCGGTGGCCATGGCGCGCGAAGACGATGCCAACAACCCGGACCGTCTGAGCAACGGGTCGCAATTCTACATCGTGTGGGGAAAGAAGTACCGCCCCCGGGAACTGGCCTTTGCCTGGGCAGGATTACGAGGTGGCCTATATGGTGATTTTGAAACCAACAGGGAAATGGAGCAAGAATACCTCACCACCGGAGGCACACCCGGGTTAGACGGAGGATACACCGTATTCGGCGAGGTCATCGAAGGGCTCGATGTGGTGGAAAACATCCAATCCACCGCGACAGATTCCCACGACCGACCGCAAACCGACATCGTAATCCTGCATGCCGTGGTAGAACAAAAATCGAAGAAGGCCGGAGCAACGGGCAAAAGGCGGTATTCGCCCGGATTATATTAAAAACATCCGATTTCATCGGTGTTTTCTTTTCTCTCCACCCGCCTGCGCATGACGAGAAATAATGGTAAAACTACTCTTTATACCGTTTTTTGCGATTTAACCAACCTTTTTCATTACCTTTGCCTTGGTTTTAATTTAAGACTTGTATATTCATGAAGAAAATCTTATTCGGACTTTCTCTTTTCGCCGCTTTTTCGTTAAGCTCTTGCATACAAAACGAACCAGCTAACTCTGAGTGTGACATAGAAGAGGCTTATGTTCTCGCTTCAGACGAAGAGGCTTTGTTCTTCACCCCAAATGATGCCGTGAAGGACGTGGCGTCGTCCGACACGTCCATCGTGTTTTATCTGCGCGAAGACTTCACAGATTCCACACAGTTGCAAGCGCTGAAAATAAACTTCAAACTCACTCCGGGTGCCTCCATCACACCTGAAAACGGTAGTGTGCAAGACTTCACGCATGGCAGTGTACATTACAGGGTCACGTCCGAAGACCGTCAATGGCACCGGGATTATCACGTAAAGTTCGCACTCATACAGCCCATAGAGACCGACCTTTCTTTCGAGAACATCAGGATGGAAGCCAACGGACGTTATTATGAGTGGTTCGAAAAATCGGCACACGGCAATGACATCTCCCAATGGGCAACCGGCAACCCGGGTTACGCCATCAGCCGTTCGTCCGCCCAACCCGACGAGTTCCCTACGATACCGTGGACGCAGGATGCCGTAAGCGGACAGTCCGTCAAGCTCGAAACGTGCGACACCGGTCTTTTCGGTGCCATGGTCAATATGCGCATCGCAGCAGGCAACTTGTTTATCGGGACGTTCGACGTGGCTAACGCTCTGAAAGACGCCATGGCCGCTACACGCTTCGGACTGCCGTTCAACAAGAAACCGTTGCGTTTTGAAGGATATTATAAATTCAAGCCGGGCGAAAAATTCCAAAATAGAAAAGGAACCATCATCGAAGATCGTATCGACGAACCGGACTTATATGCCGTATTATATAAAAATACGGATGAACACGGGCAGCCCGTTACCTTGAAAGGCGACGACGTGTTGACCCATCCCAACATCGTGGCTTTGGCACGCATCCAAAATCCGGTACACGATTTCAATACTTGGACCCGCTTCGACATCCCCTTTGAATATAGCGGCAACGTAGACGAAAAACTATTGAAAGCTTACGGTTACAATCTGGCAGTCGTCTTCACGTCCAGCATCGAAGGAGCCAGTTTCTGCGGTGCCATTGGAAGCACGCTGCTGGTAGATGAAGTGAAAGTGGTTTGTGAAGAATAACCCATAATAAAGAAGAGAACATGAAACATCTAAAATATATCCTAATCCTTGCCCTGTCATCGGCCATGGGCACGTTACAGGCACAAGACCTCAAAGAACTGATGAAGGAAAACCGCGAGAACCGGGAAGCCAACTATGCGAAATGGGGACCGACATCCGACCACAACGGTATGGGCTATGTCGTCAGAGCCGGATTCGTGTTGGGCGGAACGACTCCTCTTCCTCTTCCCAAGGAAATCCGTAAAATCAACGAATTCGCTCCGAAGGGCGGTTTCAGTTTAGGAATAGACGGATATAAGTATTTCAATACGAAATGGGGACTTTCCGCCGGACTTCGTTTTTTCATGCAAGGCATGCGCACGGGGGCAGAGGTGAAAAACTACAACATGGCCATCGTGATGGGCGAAGACGTAGTAGAAGGACGTTTCACGGGTACGGACATTACCGAGACCCGTATGACGGGCTTTACGATTCCCGTAACGGCCACCTACCGTGTAGGAGCCAGATGGACATTCAATCTCGGCCCATACGTCAGCTATTGGATCTATCGTGACTTCGACGGCGAAGTCTTCGACGGTTACCTGCGCGAAGGTTCGCCCGTGGGGCAAAAGATAACCATCGGCGCCGACAATCCAGCTTCCTACGATTTCAGTGACGACATGCGCCATTTCTCCTGGGGGATGGAATTCTGCGCAGACTTCCGCATAAAGAAGCATCTTAACGTCTTCGGCCTGTTGGACTGGGGTATGAACGATGTGTTCAAAAGCGACTTTGAAACTGTCACGTTCTCACTCTTCCCACTTTATGCCACTTTCGGAATGGCTTATTATTATTGATCACTTAAAAAAATATGAATATGAAGAAGTTATTTACCTTATTATTAATTTGTGCAAGCCTCACGCAAGGGTACGCCATGAACGCTGCTTCAACAGGAAGCAAGGCATCTAAAGAGTACACAGACAAACTCGTTGTCACCATTAACGGTGAATCCAGTCCTGAACAAACTACTAAAATCGCGGTAGACACCCCCAAAGACGGCATCATGAACATTACACTTCCCAACTTCTGTCTTAACGCAGGAGAAGACATGATGTATGTAGGGACAATCAAGGTGAATGAAATCCCGTTGACTGCTTCCGGACTATATAGCACATTCACCACAAACCAGACCATACAAATTGAGCCCGGAGACATACCTATTGAAGGCATGTGGCTCGGTCCTATGTTAGGCGATGTGCCCCTACAAATGGCAGGTAAAATTTCCGATGACAAATTCTACACTACAATCGACATTGAAATGACCTTACTCGGACAAACCATCCACGTCGTATTCGGTACAGACGATTTCGAGTCTTCCATCCATTCCACATGGGCCGGAAAGCAAACAGAGACCACAAACGTCTATACCCTGCAAGGCATGCGGGTAAAGAGCAACGTAGCCAAGACCCATGCCTTAGACGGATTGCAGAAAGGCATTTATATTGTAGACGGCAAGAAAGTTATCAAAGAATAAAGCAACGGGCTGCGATTCCCCTAAAAAAAGAAGACAAATGCCGATGGAGGGTTCCCCATCGGCTTTTGTCGTATAAATAACTGAATACAAGCCATTTCCCCACCGCCACAATCTTCCGTACAGATCTGCGGAGAACGAAAAATCAATCTGCTTAGAATGATTTTTCAATCTCCTGAGATCAATTTTCAAATCTCCTGAGATTGATTCGCCCCCTTCAGCCAATGGCATCCGGCTTTTCGTTATATTGACAAAGCACCGTCCCTCTCCTTCTTTTCATCCTCCGCCTCATCCCTCGTTCTGCAAAAACGGTAACCCCATACTTTTACTGAAAATACTACCGTAAATGCCGAAAATTCTACCGAAATAGGAAACGATTTTTTCACTCCTCTGTCTACTTTTGTATTGGCCAAACAAACTAAAACCGGTTATTTACGAACTACAAAAAAGAAAGAAAAGAATGAAGAGATTATTTACTTATTATCTATTGATTGTGTGTTGTGCTTTTACCGCACACGCACAATACCAACTTCCCAACTCGGGATTTGAAGAGTGGGAGGATGTTTCCTACAGTTCTTATACAGGAAAAGAGCCTGTAGGTTGGAACTCCTTCCTTACAGGAAGCGGTACACTCAAATCTACGGCCGGAAGAAATCAGTTGGAAATAATGTCAGAAAGCCGCCCAGGCTCCACGGGTAGCAAAAGTGCCAAATTATTTGCAAGGAAGGTTTTGTTTTCGATATTCGCACAAGGGAATCTGACCACCGGTTGTATCAATATGGGCAGTGTAACTGCCACTGACGCAAATGGAAATTACAATTACACAGAAATTGGTGAAGGAAAAAACAATCAAACATTCACCGGACTTCCCGATGCCATGCGCATTTGGGTGAAATACAACTCCACTAACACGGAATACCCGTATGGCAAGGTCAGCACGATACTCCACACGGAAGGATACTACCAAGACCCAATGGGAAATACATCAAAAATAACAGCCCAACTCGTGGGAACTGCCACAAAGGCCGACATTACAAGCCAAGAAGATTGGCAAGAACTCACCATCCCGTTCGTTTATGAAGCAACCACGGAAAGACCGGCTTACGCCCTAGTTTCTTTTTCTTCTAACACCACACCCGGACAAGGTAAGGATGGCGACTACATGATGGTAGACGATTTGGAATACCTTTACTACTCCGAACTGGCATCGCTCAGCTATAACGGTACTGAAATCTTCAATACAGAAAAGACCAACTACAACATAGATGCTTTTTATGAGGAGGATAAATTAGCCTATACTTCAAACGGAAAAGGAGCTACCGTAACCCGCTCTTACAACGAAAGCACCGGTTTGCTGACCTTGACCGTAAAAGGAGATGACTGGAGCAACACCAACCTCAACCAACACGTCTACACTCTCCAATTCAAACCATTTACGGGAGAAATTTCTTCTATCTCTTATAACGGCACACCCATCGAAGGATTTGCCCAAGAAACAAACCACTATTACACCGTGACGGGAGAATACACCAAAGGTTGCCTCACCGCCACTCCGCAGGACGAAGGAGCAAACGTACAGTACGACTACGATGCAGCTACACGCATAGCCACCATCTCCATCCCTGAAAGCGGAAAGGACATCTGCTACTATGTGAAATTTGCAGAAGAAGTCAACGCATACAGCAGCAAATTGGTTATCGGTATGGCTGGCGGATTCTTGAGTGCACCGGTTCAGGAAGTGGGCATCACAGATGAAAAAGAGGGCACTGTGAACCTGCAACTGAGAAATTTCTTTCTCGAAGGGTTGGGGTTAATCGGTGACATCTTCGTTTATGATGTAGCCATCACAGCAGACGGTAACATCTCCAAAACAGACAATATTACCATTTTCGGTGAAATGGGTGCAGAATTGGGGGTTCTTCCTTTGGAACTTACCGGTAAAATCTCACAAGGCAACTTGTCCGCACAGCTCAACATCTCTTGGAATACACTTCCCATCACCGTGGACGTATACCCACTCTCCACAACTTCAGTCGACTTGACGGACATGAACTGCGAGGCTGCACAAATAGAGCAAGCAAGACAAGGCCTCATCAACCCGAACTGCATCATCTACACCAACGAAGGCACGACCGTAGCTGATGAAACTGAAAACGTGGTGGTTGGAAAAAGCTGCACGAAACTCAAACTCAACAAGAGCAACGACATCAGCATCCCCTATGCCTTCACAGCCACGGAAGCCAGTCTGGCACGCTCATTCGCAACAGGATGGCACAGCATCTGTCTGCCTTTCGCCACCACACCGGAAACTCTTGGCGCAGAACAGGCACAAGCCTTCACCGCCTTCGACGGGAACACGCTGACTTTTGAACAAGTAACGGCCATGGAGGCGAATGTCCCATACTTGATATACTTCGCAAAAGAAACGGAAAACATTAGCTTGCAAAACATTGACGCTGCGGTAACCGTACCCAAATCCGTAACCCACGGCAACGTAACCTTCACCGGCAATTATGAAGCAGGCAGGGACATGGAAGGCCTTTACGGCGTGGCCGAGAAGGACGGTGCGCAATACATCATGCGTGGCGGAGCGGGCAGTACACTGGGCAGCACAGGAGCCTATTTCACCGTAAGCGGCTCTGAAGTGAATTCCCTGCACCTCCGCTTGGACGGAATCGAAACAAGCATCTCCGGCGTGCAAACCGGACAGGACGGTCAGGCTTTCGACATCTATAGCCTGAACGGCATCAAGGTGCGCAGCCAAGCCGCCACAACCGACGGCCTGCCCAAAGGCATCTACCTCATCAACGGGAAAAAACATATTGTAAAATAAGAAAAAGGACAAACAACATGAAAAAAGCTTTTTATACCACACCCGTCACAAACGTCATGGAAGTGGAAACCACTGGGAACATCTTATCAGGTTCCGACCGCTTGGACACGGGCGACCGCAACAACGTGGGAATGCAAGATGACATCTTCAACGGAGAATTCCGTAGCAACCAGAATATCTGGGACTTCTAAACCTCAACGAACGCTTATATAGCCAAGCCGCATCCTTTCCATTCCGTGGAAAAAGATGCGGCTTTTTACCTCTTCCTTAAGAGACTGTTATTCCCTCGGACGACCTGTCAGCCTCGATATACGGACTTCCTCTTCAAATAGTCATCCAGACTTACGCCTTCCATACGTTCAAAACAGCTTCGGGCTGTTTTGGAGGACCCGAAGCCTACGACTACACAGTCGTTCACCGAACGAATCGTACCTTCGGCCACACCGCGCTTCAACGCACTGATACGGTAAGAATTGATGTAGTCGTGGCAATTATTGTAACCTTGACTTCGGAGGCACTGCAATAACAAATGGCGGTTGATTCCCGTGGCCTCGCACAGACGGTCGCGCCCGAATGTGTTGTCTTGCCACTCACGATCGTGTTGCATAAAGAATTCCACCCGCTCGAAACGACGCCGGTTGGCTTCGTTAAAGTCCTCCTTTTCGGCCTGCACGATAACCTCCTCCGTGGGTGCTTCATCCACTTCTACTATCTCCGGCTTAGGCAAATGGATGGCCATGGTCTCCAATGTCCGATAGAACAAATACATATTCAGGAGACAGAACAAATAGAAATAGACCAATAACAACATGGCATTGAACACTGCCGTCACTACTATATAGAACACCATATTCAGCCCCATGGCGGTTACGTAACCCTTCAAATAACGGGGTATCTCGGCATTCTTGACCAACAAGCGGGGCAGACGAAGTATATTGGCCACATAATAGACAGACAATCCCAAACCGGCCAGACGGAACAACATGTCCGGTCCCCACCAGCAGTCTGCCAGTTCGGAATAGGTATGAACAATTACCGGACGGTTCCCCAAAAGCAGACTGACGACATACAATATAACAAGGAATATGGCCGGCGAAGCATAACGCCACATTCGTCCCCACTGCAAATATCCCGGCATAGGAATACTCAGAGGATAAATACCTTGCAGGAAACAAGTGCCCACCAAAGCTAAAAGCATGAAAGGATGAAGCAAACCGATATTTTCAAACCTGAGCAGATAACTGAATGGTATGGCTACACAGCACAGAGCACCGAATATACCCATAATCCACGCCAAGGAGAGATATTGTACTTTATATCGGGAATACAACGACAAGACGGAGGCCATCATCAAATGAATGGTGGCGATAACAACAATGGTGATAAGAATAAATGTCTGCATACCAGGCAAAGTTAATAAAAAACAAGGATTCAGGCAAAGACTTCTTTCAATACGTCCAAAGATTTCAGTTCGGGAAATTCCGGGACATGCAACCGGTAATAATCATTCAACACTTCGATATAGCGCTCCCGTTCCCTGCGGTTCATCGCAAAAAAACGCATGGAGTCGTAATTCATCCGCATAAAAATCGGAATGGCCGCCGCTTCTTTGGGTTCCAGATAGGCATGATGGAAAGGACGGGAAGGGACAAAACAGGCATTCATCATGTCGAAATAATCCCCTTCATGCCAGGCCTCCACATTGGGATAAAAGCCGAGAAAACGCGTCAACCGCGTGATGAAAACCAAATGGAAGTTGGAAAAAGCCCGCTCGCTGGCATCCAGCCATTGCAAAGAATAAAGTATATAGGAAAAGAGCGGGCCGCCTCCCGCCTCGTGTTTCAACACCCGGCACAGGAATTCGGCCAGGAACAAAGCGATGGAAGACTTATACGGGTCGTACGGCAGCGACTGGTAAGTATAATCGAACCGCACATCCCGTATGCGTTGCAAAGCCGACTTCTGCCGGTAGTCGAAATCTATTTCCAGAATGGAAAGCGGCCGAAAGAATACACCTTTAAGGGTTGCCTTACGCGATTTCGGCAACTTTACCATAAAAGACACCGTCCCACGCGTGGCCGTATAGATATCCACAATCAAAGAATTGTCGTTGTATTTTAGCGTACGCAACACCACACCTTGCGTTTTTTCCTGCATAAATCTCTATTTTTAGGGATTAAAATTAGGAAAAACAGCCGAAATACGGGAAAAAATCACCAAAAACACATTTTTTTGAAAGATTTTCCTCGTTTTATTTTGTCGGTTCAAAGAAAAGCCATACCTTTGCATCGCAAATGAGAACGGTGGTCCGCAAATGACCTAAAAACGGTTTCAGAAAGCAAAAGAGCGAAAGCTCAAATCGCGTTGGTCCCTTCGTCTATCGGTTAGGACGAGAGATTTTCATTCTCTAAAGAGGAGTTCGACTCTCCTAGGGACTACTAAGTTGAACGAATTATTTAAACGTAAAGATGGCAAACCATAAATCATCAGTAAAAAGAATACGTCAGGAGGAAAAAAGAAGACTCCACAACAGATATTACGCGAAGACCATGCGTAATGCTGTACGTAAGCTTCGCGCTACGACAGATAAGGCTGAGGCTACAGCGATGTATCCCAGTGTACAAAAGATGTTAGACAAATTGGCTAAGGTAAACATTATCCATAAGAACAAAGCTGCCAATCTGAAATCTAAATTGGCCGTTTATATCAACAAGTTGGGATAATAGATAATAATCATATATAGAAAAGAGTTGGAGTTTCTTCAACTCTTTTTTTGTATCCGTACGCATCAGGCAAGCCGCCCCTAAGAAACCGACGGCATATTGATGAACACTAAATACTCCCCCTCCCCACGTATCACGAACTCTTCACCGGTCACCTCGTTCAATGTCCCTTGCCACCAGTTGGTAAAATCACGCAAAGGATAGGCCAAACCTTCCCCACGTAAGCCTTGCGTACCGAAAGCAAAAATCGAAACCTGTACTCCCTTACGACAGAAAAAACGGCAATCCCCTTTCATCGGTACGAAAAAGCCGTAATCCGTATACATACGTACTTCTGCCCCCATCCGCATATATTCCATCAACAGACTGATGTTACCCAGAGTATGGTCTTCCCTGCGCCCCGTGGCACCGACGATGGCAATCCGGCGAAATCCCTTTTCCATCAGATAGTTCACAGCCTTAGTCTGGTCGTTTGTCTCTTGGTCCGGATTATACCGGATAATACCCGCATATCTTTTTTGATTTTCCACGCTCAACGAATCTCCGTCCCCTACAATCCGATCCGGCACGCGTCCCGATGCCAAATAACGGTCGGCCGCTCCGTCACAACATACCGTAAAAGAAGCTGTATCCAGCATCCTCAACGACAAAGCCGACACAGGAAACTCCCCGTTCCCCACAACTACCGCTTCCGGCACGAATTCCCAATCGACCCGTCTCATTTCTCTTCTTCCATCATTCGTATCCATTTCTTATATCCTCCGATAGCAATCAGGGCATAAAGGCCATACAGCCCTGCCGTAAAATAAAGTTCCTTATAGACATACAATCCGCAGCAAACCACATCGACTACAATCCACACCAACCACTGCTCTACGTATTTACGGGCCAGCATCCATATTCCCACAATACTCAAAGCCGTCGTAAAACTGTCCGACCAAGGCACGTCACTATTGGTAAACTCTGTCAAGACCCAGGCAATCAATACCAAAGTGACCACAAAGACCGAGCACAAAGGCACATAAATCCGGGGAGGAGTATGGGTTATCGACAGAGCAGAAGCAGCGTCCTCCTTTCCGCCCCGTCCGTATTTCCAGCTCAACCATCCGTATGCTGTCGCCAACAGGTAGTAAATATTGATAGCAAAATCCGCATACAATCCCGCTTCATAATACACGAAAATATAGATGGCGGGCATGACTATGCCTACTATCCATAAATAAATACTGGCTTTGTACTCCAGCCAAAGGTAAATCAAACCGACACATGTACCGGCTATCTCCAGATAATTATCCATCACCTCTTTTTCTCATTATTAAAAAAACCGACATCATGCCCCGGCAACTTCTTTAAACGGCAAAATTACACTTTTCGACCGACGCAAGCAAACATCCTCGTCTAAACCCGACAAACCTATAGGATTTTCACGGTTACATAAAGGGCAAAACCCTCCTTTTTCCTTTCCCCTTTCAAAGTTTTTGCGTATATTTGTGCGTTAAATATGAACGAATTAAAACTATGTCAGAAGAAGAAATAAAAGGCACAAATTATTCGGCCAGCAGCATTCAGGTGCTGGAAGGACTGGAAGCCGTACGCAAACGTCCGGCGATGTATATCGGAGACATCAGCGAGAAAGGTTTGCACCACTTGGTTTATGAAACCGTGGATAACTCCATCGACGAAGCACTTGCCGGCTATTGTACGCACATAGAAGTCACTATCAATGAAGACAACTCCATCACCGTACAAGACAACGGCCGCGGTATTCCGGTAGACATGCATGAAAAAGAGCACAAGTCCGCATTGGAAGTCGTCATGACCGTACTTCATGCGGGCGGTAAGTTCGACAAGGGCTCCTATAAGGTGTCCGGAGGTCTTCATGGTGTCGGTGTGTCTTGCGTAAACGCCCTTTCTACCCACATGCTTTCGCAAGTCTTCCGGGAAGGCAAGATCTACCAGCAAGAATACGAATGCGGTAAGCCGCTCTATCCGGTCAAGGTCGTAGGCGAAACCGAACTTCGAGGCACACGCCAACAGTTCTGGCCGGACGGCAGCATCTTCATTACTACGACTTACAAATATGAGATTCTGGCTAACCGTATGCGCGAACTGGCATTCCTGAATGCCGGTATCACAATTACCCTGACCGACATGCGCGAGAAGGACGAGAACGGTGTGCCGCGCAGCGAGACATTCCATAGCAAGGACGGTCTGAAAGAATTCGTGCGCTACATTGATTCCAGCCGTATCCACCTGTTCAACGACGTGATATACCTGAACACGGAAAAGCAAGGGGTTCCTATCGAAGTAGCCATCATGTACAACAACGGTTATACGGAAAACATCCATTCTTATGTCAACAACATCAATACCATAGAAGGCGGTACGCATTTGGCCGGTTTCCGCACGGCACTGACCCGTACGCTGAAGAAATACGCTGAAGACGAATACGCCAAGGAATTGGAAAAGCTGGAGAAGAACAAAGTGGAAATCTCCGGCGAGGACTTCCGCGAGGGGCTCACCGCCGTCATTTCCATCAAAGTAGCCGAACCGCAGTTTGAAGGACAGACCAAAACCAAATTGGGTAACAGCGAAGTAGCCGGCGCCGTACAGCAAGCCGTAGGCGAAGCCTTAAGCTATTATTTGGAGGAGCATCCGAAAGAAGCCAAACTGATTGTGGACAAAGTCATCCTGGCTGCGACAGCACGTGTGGCTGCCCGCAAGGCCCGTGAAAGCGTACAGCGCAAGAGTCCGATGTCGGGCGGTGGCATGCCGGGCAAGCTGGCCGACTGTTCGGACAAGGATGCAGCCAACTGCGAATTGTTCATCGTCGAGGGTGATTCGGCCGGCGGCTCTGCCAAACAAGGGCGCAGCCGTCAATATCAGGCTATCCTCCCCATCCGCGGTAAGATATTCAACGTGGAGCGCGTCATGTGGCACAAAGCCTTTGAACATGAGGAAGTGAACAACATCATACAAGCTTTGGGCGTACGTTTCGGTTTAGGCGAAGACAGCAAGGAAGCCAATTATGAAAAGCTACGCTATTATAAAGTAATAATCATGACCGATGCCGATGTCGATGGTTCCCACATCGACACACTGCTGATGACGCTTTTCTACCGCTACATGCCCGAACTCATCCAGAAGGGTCACTTGTATATCGCTACTCCTCCGCTTTATCGTTGCAAGAAGGGTAAAATCGAAGAGTATTGCTACACGGAAGCCGACCGCCTGCGCTTCATGCAACAATATAACAACGGTTCCGAACAAGGTATGACGACCCAACGTTACAAAGGTTTGGGAGAGATGAATCCGGAACAGTTATGGGAAACTACCATGAACCCGGAAACCCGCCTGTTGAAGCAAGTCACCATCGAAGACGCAGCCGGAGCCGATTATGTATTCTCCATGCTGATGGGAGAAGATGTCGGACCACGCCGTGAGTTCATCGAACAGAACGCTACTTATGCGAATATCGACGCATAAGCAACCTACAATCTTCATTTAACTATTAAGCCGCTTTAGCTCATCGTTCGAAGCTAAAGCGGCTTAATAGTCAGAGGTAAACCTTCATACCTCTCATAAGAAAACAGGCCTTTTTTCCCACCATCAATAGGCAGCTTCCAATACGGTGGTATAGATACTTCTCAGAACGAGGTCATCTTCTTCAGAATAGTCCGTAAAGTTCTCTATCACATTGACACGGTTTCCATAGAAAACGGCTGTGGCTGTGGCTCCGTCGGCCATCTCACCCTCATCATAGGCATACAATGTACCATTGGCCTTGTCTGCCCATTTCCAATAGGAAAGCTCCATCGAACCGTCACGGTAGAACTGCAAGTAAGTACCTGCCTGTGAGAAAAGCACACGTACCATTGCATCACCTCCTGTATCAAAAATACCGTCTTCCGCCCAATCTATACCGTAACGGTTCACATACGTAGTCACATCATCGGCATCCACACGGTAAATGGCATCATATATGGCTATGCGTTCCATATAATACTGTGCGCGTTCTTCCACAGCAGTCCACATGCGACAGAGATTGCCGGAATTTCCCGTCAGGTCATCATCTACATTCGCAGCCTTCCGGACGGGTACATCCGTCACCGTACCATCACTACCTATCAGCTTGAAGGCCGATATATTGCCGTTTCCGTCACGCCCGTCTATCACCAACGTGCCGAATCCCTCCAAGCTGTATTCATTGTCACTGATTTGTTCAAAACTTCCAGCTACCAATATCGAATTATCGAAATTGCGCTTGAACACCGGACGGCGGTTGAACAAACCGGCCACCTTTGTAGTCCTACGCGCCACGGCCTTCACGCTATAAGGATAAGACGAAGCCTTCATCGCCACATACTGCCCGCCAGCCGTCAGTTCAATAGAACTGTAAGGTATTTCGGTCGTATTGACTTCATATTTTCCGCTTACGTCCGCATAACGTCCGGCATCAGGCAAATCAACCGGAGCTGATGTATCATACTCAGGCGCCGACTGAGAAACATCGCCCCCTTCTTCGCCATCACCTCCGGATGCTCCCGGACGTAAGAAAACATCCTCATATCCGTCCTCATCCACAGCAACCATTTTAGAGTTTGAAATCGAAACGATAGTCCAACGCATAACTTCACCATCGGCCGAGACGGTCAACGTTTTAGAAGCTGCATCATAAGTAAACGAGAACGGATAACTCTCGCCATCCTCTACAAGCACGCCACTGCCATTAGCATTGAATGTGATTTCTTCTCCGTACCACAACCATGTCCCTAATAACTCTTTAGGTGCACCAACGTCTCCCTCATCATCATCGTCGCACGACACAAAACTTACTCCCACCATCAAAGCCAAGAGCAATGTCCATAAATAACTTAACTTTTTCATAACTTAATGTTTTTAATTAATAAGTAGTCGCTCTCTTCCCAAGAGAGCGACCGACGTATTTAAAACATTATGAATGAATGCCTGACGATGGTGCCAAACCACATGATTTAAAGCAGATTGCTCATTTTATTGGACAATGCTAAAAGATTTTGCATTGTTCTTTCTTCTTTCTCAAATAATTATGGTATTTTTGCGTTATCGGTCGCTCTCTTGGGAAGAGAGCGACCGATATTTTTAACTTTCGCAGAACAAGCCTATGCCGTCAGACGGTTTACGATTCACATCATCCCTGCATATCGGATTTCATTCCAGGTAGCCCTGTTCTTTCAATTCCTTCACTGCACTTTCCAGTTCCGTGTACCATTCTTCGCCGAAACGGCGTATGAGCGGTTCTTTCAGGAAACGGTAAACCGGAAGATTCAAATGCCCGCCCTTCATCACGGCCATCTTGCATACATCCCAACGATGGTAGTTCAACGCCACACAATCACCAATCTTCTTCAAACGGATGGGATAAAGATGGCAGGACAACGGTTTGTAGAACGAACTCTTCCCTTCGCGGTAAGCTTTCTCCAAAGCACAATAACAATAACCGCGCTCGTCATAACACGTGAACACACAATCTTTTCCGTTGACAATGCTGGTGACCAAATCGCCGTCCTCATCCGTATAGACAACCCCTTGCCGGTCGATCACAGCCTGCGCCGAAGCCGACAACCAAGGCCATACCACCGGCAAAGCCTCCTCCAACTCGGCCACTTCGTCCAATTCCACAGGAGCCCCCGCATCTCCCTCTATGCAACACTCCCCCTTGCATGCATCGAGGTCGCAACAAAACTTCTCGCTCAGGCAATCGATAGAGATTATGGTATCGTCTATCTGAATCATAGGTATACGGTCGTTCTTCATGACATCCTACCAGTTTATCGGTGTTTCCCCATGTTGCTCCAAATAAGCGTTAGCCAAGCTGAAATGCCTGTTCCCGAAGAAACCATGGAAGGCAGACAACGGAGACGGATGAGCCGAAGCCAGTACCAGATGGCGACTACGATCGATAAACGCTCCTTTCTTCTGGGCATAAGAACCCCAAAGTATAAAAACCAGATGTTCACGCCCCTCGGCCAGTGCCTTGATGGCTGCATCGGTGAATTCTTCCCATCCCTGCCGCTGATGCGACCCGGCCTGATGGGCACGTACCGTCAGTGTGGCATTGAGCAACAACACACCCTGCTCCGCCCAACGGGTCAGGTTCCCGCTTTGCGGCACCGGTGTTCCCAAATCCGTCTGTATTTCCTTGAATATATTCTGCAAGGACGGCGGAAAGGGGACTCCGTCATTGACGGAAAAACACAAACCATGCGCCTGCCCCGGCCCGTGATAAGGGTCTTGTCCGATAATAACCACCTTCGCTTTGTCATACGGACAGAGGTTGAAAGCATTAAAAATCAACTTTCCCGGAGGATAACAAGTCGTCGTACGATACTCCTGACGAACGAAATTCGTCAACTTCACGAAATAAGGCTTCTCAAATTCCGGAGCCAAATGCTGTTTCCAGCTCGGTTCTATTTGTACATCCATAAACTCTTTCTTTAGAGGAACAAAGATAATGCAAACCGAGCGCAATCAAGCTTGCTTGACATTGCCGAGGTGCAGCTTATCTTCTGCAAAAATAAAGCTTTTTTTCGGTAATCCGGAGATTTATTCCCATTTTTGAGACCATCGGCACATCAAAGGCTCCTCCACGCCATGACAGAGAAGAAATGCCGACACACAAGAGAGGACAAAAAAGGGCAAGGCCCCCACGCCCCTGACAGCGGAAACCTTGCCCGAAAACTTCTATTCGAAGAGATTAATCTTTTATCAAGTTCTTACCTGTCATGTCGGCAGGTTGTTCCAGCCCCATGATATGCAGGATGGAAGGTGCTACGTCGGCCAGAATACCATTTTCAACCTTAGCCTCCTTGTTGGCCGTCACATAAATAAACGGAACAGGATTCAATGAATGCGCCGTATTGGGCGTACCATCCGGATTCACGGCATTGTCGGCATTGCCATGGTCGGCAATGATAATCACTTCATAATCGTTCATGGCCTTGGCCGTCTCCACCACTTCTTTCACGCATTCGTCCACGGCCTTCACCGCTTTCTCTATGGCTGTATAAATACCCGTATGGCCGACCATGTCGCCATTGGCAAAGTTCACCACGATGAAGTCATACTTGTCTTCCTTGATGGCAGCCACGAGCTTGTCTTTCACCTCGTACACGCTCATCTCCGGCTTCAGGTCGTACGTAGCCACTTTCGGAGACGGAACCAAGATACGGTCTTCACCCTCGAACGGAGTCTCACGCCCGCCGTTGAAGAAGAATGTCACATGGGCATACTTTTCCGTCTCAGCCGTATGCAACTGTTTCAGGCCTTTCTTGCTGAGGTACTCGCCCAACGTGTCCTGCACGTTCTCTTTCGGGAAGAGGATGTGCACGCCCTTGAAACTGGCATCGTACGGCGTCATGCAATAGTACTGCAAGCCCGGTATCGTCGTCATGCCCTGCTCCGGCATGTCCTGCTGGGTGAGCACTACGGTCAGCTCCTTGGCACGGTCGTTGCGGTAGTTGAAGAAAATCACCACGTCGCCTTCCTTGATAGTTCCGTCGACCGTAGAATTGTTGATAGCCTTCACAAATTCGTCGGTCACGCCTTCGTCGTACGACTCCTGCATGGCAGCCACCATATCCGTTGCCTGCTTGCCCTCGCCTTTCACCAAAAGGTCGTAGGCCTCTTTCACACGCTCCCAACGCTTGTCGCGGTCCATGGCGTAGAAACGGCCGATGATGGAAGCGATGACGCAACCCGTCTTTTCGCATTCAGCCTGCAACTGTTCAATGAAACCCTTACCGCTTTTCGGGTCGGTGTCGCGGCCGTCCATGAAACAATGCACGTAAGTATGTTCGATGCCGTAAGTCTTGGAAATGCCGCACAACGTGAACAGATGATCCAACGAGGAGTGCACACCGCCGGTAGAAGTCAATCCCATCAAATGCACGCTCTTGCCGTTCTGCTTGGCATATTCGTAGGCAGAAACTATTTCGGGATTCTTCAAGATGCTGCCGTCGGCACAGGCACGGTTGATTTTCACCAAATCCTGATACACGATACGGCCTGCGCCGATATTGAGGTGACCCACCTCGGAATTCCCCATCTGTCCGTCGGGCAGTCCCACGTTCTCACCCGAAGCCTGCAACTGCGACATCGGATAATTCTGGGCCAAATAGTCCATATACGGTGTCGGAGTGTTGAAGATTACATCACCCTTGCCGTGATTGCCCATTCCCCAACCGTCGAGAATCATTAAAAGTGCTTTCTTTGCCATAATTTTATATTTTTTAGAATGATTATCCTTCTCGTTATCCGTGCAAATTTACGAATAGTTTTCGAGAATACTCCCGCCTGCGAAGGAATTTCACACCTTTTATCTCTACGCCCTCCCCATACCTCCTGGTACGATGGGCAAAAAGACAAAACTTTTTCAAGCTCCTGCCATTCGTTTCCACGATGTGCTGAGAATGGAAAATCAATCTCAGCCGAACGGAAAATCAATCTCAGGCGATTGATTTTCCGTTTGGCGCAGAAAAAAAACCGAAATTAAGGAGGAACATAACACGCTTATAAACAAGCTATTGCAATCTGTCGACATTTCAGGTCAGACAGTCCTCAAAGCCCTCCGACCGTACCGTTTATTTCAATCCCGCACGACGGCACTGCGCCACCGTCAAGGCAAACCATCCCAAGAACAAAAAACGGACAAAAGGAGAAAACGGGAGCGGAAAAACCATCAGGACAAAAGCCAGTTGTGCATGAAGAAGATGCAGCGTCTGCAAAGGGGTGACGCGAGTTTCCAACAAACGGCTGTAGAACGCGGAAAGGGAGTGCACCGCCTTGCTGCGCAAACAATAACCTTTGAGAGCCGCAAATACGGAAGGACGGGAAGCCGCATACTGTCCGGAACGGACGGAAGAGGACGGCAGAATCATTTCTTTCTTCATCATCGTAAAGTTTTAAAGGTTGAACTTCATGACGCAAAGAAACGATACCGCCGTGTCAATCTACGGCACAACACCTACTTTTTTTGTTAAATCTTTGATTTTCTTCTGCAAAAACAGCTTGAATTCGGGCGACTCCAGCACTTCCACATCCTCAAACAGCCCTAACACGAACCGTCCCACGCCCTGAAAACTACACACATCCGTCGACAACAACCAATGATCCGCCCCGTCGGGCTGCAACGAGCGGACGGCCTGCGGACATTCTTCCTTCAACAGGTTGCACGCCAAACGGCCGAGCCGCAACACGACCCGGTGGCGTTCCTCGCCGCTGAAACGGAACAGGTCGGTGTACACCCTCGCATGCTGTTCTTCGTGGCTCCACAACAAATCCAAAACTTCCACCCTGCCGATACGGCTCACCTTGAACGTCTTGTTCTCGCCGCTTTGCAGTTCGTAACAGCGAATTCCGTCGTGATGGTCCAGAAACAAATAGGGTTCCACCACACGGTCGCTCGTCCGGTTGCTGTGGGCGGAACTGTAATCGTGCAACACCACCTGACGGTGGAGTTTCACGGCTTCGTACAACTGCTGAAGCTTTTCTGCCTGTCCCGGGTCGGCTTCCACCGCATTCAATATCCCGAAATCATAAATACGCTCCAGTTTATGGCGCAAATGACGCACCTGTACATCCGTGCCGGAGGCCATGTCGAGCACGTGCCGCAACGTGAGCGCCTCGTCTTCGGTGAAATGGACCAACTGGGTGATTTCCTTAAAGAAAGGCGATGACTTATCAAGACGGTAAACGTTACCCTGCTTGACCACCTCGAAACCGATGTCGCGGAACAGTTCCAGATAACGATACAACGTGCGGCGGCTCATGTCCAGCTTGCGGCACAATTCGTCCAAAGAATATTCACGGTTTTGCGTGAGCAGCACCATCAGCCTCAACTGCCGTTCAAAAATACCCAGTTCCATCGGTCATCGCCCTTTCGTCTCGTCGGGAGCAAAGAGCTCCATCTGTCCGTCTCCCAACAGGTTATAACTCATCCGGTGATAGGGCGTCACGCCATGGCGGCGGATGGCTTCACGGTGCGCCTTGGCCGGATAACCTTTGTTGGAATCCCAACGGTACACGGGATATTCCTCATGCAAGCGAAGCATATAATCGTCACGGTAAGTCTTGGCCAAAATGGAAGCGGCGGCAATGCTCATATATTTCCCGTCGCCTTTCACTACGGTGGTATGCGGCAAGTCCCGGTAAGGCTTGAAGCGGTTTCCGTCCACCAAAAGAGCCTCCGGACGAACAGCCAACTGGTCGAGTGCCCGGTGCATGGCAAGGAACGAAGCGTTGAGGATATTGATTTCGTCGATTTCCTGCGGCGTGACGACACCTACGGCCCATGCCAACGCGTCCCGCTCTATCTGTTCGCGCAACAAATACCGCTTCTTTTCGCTCAACTGTTTGGAGTCGTTGAGCATCTCATTGCGGTAATCTTTCGGCAGGATGACCGCCGCGGCGTACACCGCCCCGGCCAGACAGCCGCGCCCGGCCTCGTCGAGACCGGCCTCTGTCACATCTGGATTTAAATACGGTAATAACATGGTGGCAAAGATAGTGAAAGGCGAGCGCAGTTGCAAGCCAAAAGCTTGCTTTTGAGCGAAAAACTGCCGAGCCACCTCCTATCTTCATATTTATTTTCCTACCCGAAAACAAATTCTTTGCAAAAAGCATCTGACATACAATAAATCTCTGTAATTTTGACCACTAAGAATCATCTTTCGATATCAAATTCACCTGAAACAATAGATTTATATGATTGACTTCGACGAATATATACGCCAAGGCGAACCGCAAAAGCGAGAGAAAAGTTACGCATGGCAAACAGCCATCGGCCTACAAGCTGTAGACGGTCTGAAGCCATCCGATTACCTCATCGAGACAGCACGCAAAGATATTGAAGGCGAAATTACATTTAATGAAGCCAAACAACTGATAAGAAGCTATTACCAATCGAAAGCATCGCGTACCCCCGAAGATTCGGAAACGTACGAAGCCGATACCGCATCGACCCACATCCGCCAACTTCTTACCGAAAAGACTTTCGCCTTTACATTGGTCGGACTGACATCCATTCATCGCCGGATCTTTGAAGGTATATTCAAGTTTGCAGGACAGATACGCGACTACAACATTACTAAAAAGGAATGGGTTCTTCGTGGCGATACGGTACTATATGTTTCCGCCCCCGATATTCGTAAGGCTATCGAGTACGATTTGGAACAAGAACGCCAATTCGATTATTCCAAAGTAGACCCAAACGGACTGGTGAACCATATCTCCCAATTCGTATCGGGTTTATGGCAAATCCATCCATTCGGTGAAGGAAACACCCGAACGACTGCCGTATTTACAATTCTCTATCTCCGTTCCATGGGTCTCAATGTAACGAACGACCTATTCGCCCACCACTCGTGGTATTTCCGTAATGCACTGGTACGAGCCAACTACCAGAATATCCAGAAAGGCATTATGCGTGATTCAGAGTGTTTGAAACGCTTTTTCCGCAATTTGCTGCTGGGAGAAAACAATGAATTGCGAAATCGGTATATGATAGTCCATGCACCGGAAGAATGGGTTACGGAACAGACACAACACGAAACACGAACAAGTACCGAACAACCTACCGTACAAGTAACCGAACAAGTTCGTGCCCTATTGCTCGCCCTGTCTGACGGACAGTTGCCATTAAAAACCTTGATGGAAAAAGTCGGTTTGAAGCACCGTCCGACATTCTTGGGAAATTATATAGCTCCATCTTTGGAAGCCGGTATCCTCAAAGTACTTTACCCCGACAAGCCCAATCATCCAAGACAAAAATACTTGCTCACAGTTAAAGGTCTGGCTTTATATAACGACTTAAAAAAGCTTCCGCAATGAAAAGACATAATCCTATGAAAAAGGTATTTTACTTCTTCGCGGTCTTGCTCCTCCTGTCTTGCCACCACGCGTCCCAAAAAGGACATACGGTTTCTGTCCGCATCGACCCGGACGAAGCAGAAAACTCCATTGCCGCCGGCGAGTGGCAGGACACGGCCGGTTGCGCCCTCATCCCCTTGGCCGACACGGAGAAACCGATAACAAACGCCACCCGGCTCAAGACACACGGGGACAAGATATACATTCAGGACGAAGAGACGCATTGCCTGCATGTGTTCCACGCGGACGGGACACTCGACTTCTCCATAGACCGGCGCGGAAAGGCGGGCAACGAGTACTTGTGGCTCTCGGACTTCCATGCCACGGACGAACGCCTTTACCTGTTGGACCATATCGGGCAAAAGATTCTGGAATGTGACACACTGGGGCGGTTCATCCGGAAGAGGGACATAGACGGCTATTATGCCAACGGCATTTTTGCCACGAACAAAGCTTTGTTCCTCGTCAACGAAGGCAGCACGCCCGAAGCCGGGGCTTTCCACGTTTTCCAGTTTGACCGCGAAGGCGCATTTAGGAACAAGTTCATCCCCTTCAATCCGGACAGGGGGTTCGGCTCAAGCAAGGAATATGACACGGACGGGCAAGGCGGCCTGCTCTTCTGCCAAGCCCCGGACGACACCGTGTTCCTCGTCACGCCGGAAGGATGCACGCCCCTCGTGCACATCGACTTCAGGCGGCACGCCCTTCCAGAGGAATACCACCACCTGAACCTGTTGGAAATCATGCGTAGGGGACTCTTCCGGCAATACGTGACGGGCATCAACAGGATTTTCGGGAACGGAAAGCTTGTTTTCCTGCAATACCACTACGGTGACGACTGGAACTGGATAGTCTACGACCGTGAACAGCAGGAAGTGGTGAAGCATGGGCAGACGTTGGATGTCAACCACACGTATCGAATCGGCTTGAACGAGTTTGCCATGGAAGACGGCTACGTATACGAAATCTGCCCGGCTTTCGACTTCCTCATGCACGTGGAGCATTTCATGCCGCGCATATCCCCCGAACCGCGCTACCGAAAAGAACTGAAAGAAACGGCCGCACGGCTGACGGACGTATCCAATCCCGTACTCGTCCGTTATAAATTCAAACACGCGGAATGAAAAGGGATTTTATCGTCTTTTTCACGAGTTTGAAACAATAAACGGTTACCTTTGCCCTGACTAAAAATCATAAAGATTATGGATACACAGATTTCATTCGGCATTGAAGAAACAACTGACGGATTTTTAGCTTATCAACTGCAAAATCCATCTTGTTATGCTTACGGTTCAACCGAAGAAGAAGCTTACGAAGCACTCTACACCCTGACGCACGAAGAAAGGGAAATGTACACGTGGGAGGAGTGGAACTAAAAAGCGTATCAAACCATCCGTGCCCCGAAGACTTGGCATTGCAACCTGTCCTCGGGGCACGGATGTATAACAAAATAGGGAATCTCAGAACATCTTGGCCACCCGCTCTATCCCTTCCACCAGCGCGTCCACCTCGGAGCGGGTGTTGTAGAGGGCGAAGGAGGCGCGCACCGTGCCCTCCACGCCCAGGCGGCGCATCAGCGGCTCGGCGCAGTGGTGCCCCGTGCGCACGGCGATGCCCAGGCGGTCGAGCAACGTGCCCATGTCCAGGTGGTGGATGCCGCCCACCAGGAAGGAGATGACGGCATCCCGCTCCTCGGCTTCGCCCAATATGCGCATGCCGGGAACCCGGCGCATGCGCTCCAGTGCATAACGGGTCAGTTCCTGCTCGTGCGCATAGATGTTGTCCATGCCCAAGGCGGAAACGTAATCGAGGGCGCGCGCCAGCCCCGTGGTGGCCACGTAGTCGGGCGTGCCGGCCTCGAACTTGAACGGCAGTCCGTTAAAGGTGGTATGCTCGAAAGTGACGTGCCGGATCATCTCGCCGCCTCCCATATAAGGCGGCAGCCGGTCGAGCCACGTCTCTTTGCCATAAAGCACGCCCACGCCCGTGGGGCCGTAAATCTTATGTCCGCTGAAGGCAAAGAAATCCGCATCGAGCGACTGCATGTCTACTGCAAAATGCGGAGTGCTCTGCGCACCGTCCACCAATACGGGCACGCCGTGGGCATGGGCGATGCCGATCATCCGGCGCACGGGGTTGACCGTGCCCAGCACGTTGCTCACGTGCGTCACGCTGACGATGCGCGTGCGGTCGTTGAAGAGCCGTTCGTATTCGTCCAGCATCAGTTCGCCACGGTCGTTTATCGGAACTACCCGCAACTTGATGCCCTTGCGCGCCTGTAGGAGTTGCCAGCTCACGATGTTGGAGTGGTGCTCCATCTCGCTGAGGATGACTTCGTCGCCTTCGCGCATGAAGGCCTCGCCGAAGCAGGAAGCCACGAGGTTGATGCTCTCCGTCGTGCCGCGTGTGAACACTATCTCGGCCGGCGAGCGGGCATTCAGGAAGCGGCGCACCGTCTCGCGGGCCGCCTCGTGCAGCTCCGTGGCCTGCTGCGAAAGGAAATGCACGCCCCGGTGCACGTTGGCGTTCACGTTGTAGTATTCGTCCGTCATGGCTTCCACCACGCAGCGGGGCTTCTGCGTCGTGGCCCCGTTGTCCAGATAGACCAACGGACGCCCGTAGACCTCGCGCCCCAGGATGGGGAAGTCTTTCCGTATCTCTTGTATGTCGTACATCTTTCTCTTATTTACATAGTTTGCATCCCGAACAACGGCTCAGCTCGCCACGGAAACGCTTCTCCACCAAATGGTGCAGGCGGTCGCGCAAGGCCTCCAAGGAGATGGCGTCGATGACTTCGCCCGCAAAAGCGAACTTGAGCAACATCTGTGCCTCTTCGCGGCTGATGCCGCGCTGCTGCATGTAGAACAGGGCCTGTTCATTAAGCTGTCCCACCGTGGAACCGTGGCTGCACTTCACGTCGTCGGCATAAATCTCCAACATGGGTTGGCTGTACATGCGGGCTTCCTTGGTGGCACAGAGGTTGGCATTGCGTTCGTTCGAAATCGTATGCTGCGCACCCTGCCGTACCAGAATCCGTCCGGCAAAGGCGCCTACGGAACGTTCGTCCATCACATATTTATACAACTGGTTGCTGACACAATGCTCGGCACGGTGGTCTATCAGGGTGTTGTTGTCCACGCGCTGCTCCTTATCGGCTATCACGCAACCGTAGAGGTTCGACTCGGCTCCTTCGCCGTCCAACACCAAATCGGTACGGTTGCGCGTCTGACCGTTGTGTAACGTAATGTTGTAGAGGTTCACCACGCTGCCGCGCTGCTGCCGCACATACATGTTGCTGAAACGCCGGTTCTTCACGTGTGTCTCCTCCAATTCATACAACTCCAGACGGGCGTTTTCTGCCGCAAAGACTTCCACCACTTGGGTGGTCAGGAAATTGCGGTCGTCCATCGCATGGTCGCAGAAAAGCAACCGCACCTGCGCGTTTTCTTCCAATACGACCAATACGCGGCGGTTGGCCATCAGGTCCACGTCGGAACGCAGGATGTTCACCACCTGCAACGTACGTTCCACCACCACGCCACGCGGCACGTAAATGAAGAATCCGTCTTGCACCAACATCGTGTTCAGCGCATTAATCGCGTCTTTCTCCGTACGGGCCAGTTTGCCGTAGCAGGCCGACACCCGATCGGGATAATCCTCGGCCGCTTGCTTCAGGGAGCATACCACCACGCCTTCGGGCAACGCGGCGGCCGGCAGCGACTTCCGGTAAAAAGCGTCGTTCACCACAAAATAAAGCGAAGTGCTCAGGTTCGGCACGTCGCACCGGAAGGCCTCGTAAGGATTGACGGGAAACTCTACCCGGTTCAGGTTCAGCCCGTAGTCCGGCGCAAAGGCCGCCGGCACGTCCGTATATTTATAGCGTTCCACTTTCTGCGTAGGGAAACCCTGGCGGGTGAAATCCTCAAAAGCCTTGTCGCGCAAGGCGTTCATCGCCCCTGCACTATGGCTGTCGAGCATTTCCCGGCATCCAGTGAAAATATCTATGTATTGTTGTTCGCTATTCATTGCCTCTCATGTTTTTAAACGGCCGAAGTTTCGGCCTTGATCCAATCGAAACCCTTGTTTTCTATCTCCACGGCCAGTTCCGGGCCTCCGCTTTTCACGATGCGTCCGCCGAGCAGCACGTGCACCACATCCGGCTTGAGGTAGTCCAGCAAACGTTGGTAATGGGTGATGACCAAAGCCGAAGTTTCCGGCGTGCGCAATTTGTTGAAACCTTCGGCCACGATGCGCAAGGCATCCACATCCAGTCCGGAATCCGTCTCGTCGAGGATGCTCAACTTGGGTTCGAGCATGGCCATCTGGAATATCTCATTACGCTTCTTCTCCCCGCCGCTGAACCCTTCGTTGACGGAACGGTTGGCCAACTTGCTGTCCAGTTCCACAACCTTTCGCTTCTCGCGCATCATCTTCAGGAAATCTCCCGCGCTCATCGGTTCCATCCCGTGATACTTGCGTTTGGCATTGATGGCCGCACGCATGAAGTTGACCATCGACACACCGGGAATCTCCACCGGCTGTTGGAAGGACAGGAAGAGTCCTTCGTGCGCCCGTTCTTCCGGTTTCATGGCCAACAAGTCCTTGCCATTGAACGTCACGCTGCCACTCGTCACCTCGTATGCGGGATTTCCCACCAATACATTGCTCAACGTACTCTTTCCGGCTCCGTTCTGCCCCATCAGGGCATGTATCTCCCCCGGATTTACCGTCAGGTTGATACCCTTCAATATCTCTTTGCCATTGATACTGGCATGCAAATCTTTTATCTCTAACATAATGTCTGTCTTTTAAGTTTGTCTATCCTACCGTGCCTTCCAATGACACATTCAGGAGTTTCTGCGCCTCTACGGCAAACTCCATCGGCAGTTTGTTGATTACATCCTTGGCATAACCGTTCACAATCAGTCCCACGGCCTCCTCGGTGGGAATGCCGCGCTGGTTGCAATAGAACAACTGTTCTTCCGAAATCTTCGACGTGGTGGCTTCATGCTCCACGATGGCCGTCTCGTTACGTACGTCCATATAGGGGAAAGTATGCGCCCCACATTCGCTGCCTAACAACAGAGAGTCGCACGAGCTGTAATTGCGTGCCCCGTCGGCTTTCGGCGCCACACGCACCAACCCACGATAGGAATTCTGGCTTTTGCCGGCCGATATTCCTTTACTGATAATCGTACTCTTCGTGTCGCGCCCCAAGTGAATCATCTTTGTGCCCGTATCGGCCTGTTGGTAATTGTTGGTCACAGCCACACTGTAGAACTCAGCTTGGGAATGGTCTCCGCTCAAGATGCAACTGGGATATTTCCAGGTAATGGCAGAACCGGTCTCCACCTGCGTCCACGAAAGCTTGCTGTTCGCCCCGCGCAGGTGCCCTCGCTTCGTCACTAAGTTCAGCACGCCGCCGCGCCCTTCGGCATCGCCCGGATACCAGTTTTGTACCGTACTGTACTTCACCTCTGCGTTTTCGTTCACCACGATTTCCACAATGGCTGCATGCAACTGGTTCTCGTCGCGCATCGGTGCCGTACAACCTTCCAGATAGGACACATAGCCCCCGTCGTCGCACACGATGAGCGTACGTTCGAATTGTCCCGTATTCCGCGCGTTGATTCGGAAATAGGTGGAAAGTTCCATCGGGCAACGCACGCCTTTGGGAATATAGACAAAGGACCCGTCACTGAACACTGCGGAATTCAACGCCGCGAAATAGTTGTCACGATAAGGGACTACCGAACCTAAATATTGCTTTACCAAATCCGGGTACTCACGCACGGCTTCGCTGATGGAACAGAATATGATGCCGCGCTCCGAAAGTTTTTCCTTAAAGGTGGTCTTCACGGACACAGAGTCCATCACGGCATCCACCGCCGTACCGCTCAGTGCCAGACGTTCCTCCAACGGGATTCCGAGTTTATCGAAGGTTTTCATCAACTCGGGGTCTATCTCATCCAAAGATTTCGGCCCGTCCTTCTTCATGCCTTTCGTCGGGTCGGCATAGTAGGAAATGGCCTGGTAATCTATCTCCGGCATCTTCAAGTGCGCCCACGACGGCTGTTTCTGCGTCTGCCAATAACGGAAAGCCTGCAAACGGAACTCAAGCAACCATTCCGGCTCTTCCTTTTTGGACGAAATGAGACGCACCACATCCTCGTTCAGGCCACGCTCTATGATTTCGGTCTGCACGTCGGTACTGAAACCGTACTCATATTTCTTATGCGCCACCTCACGGACAAACTGGTTTTTCCCTTCGTTCGGCCCTTGTCCGTCCTTAGGAACGTCCCCACTTCTCTTATCTTCTTCTTTTTTATACATTTCTTTCATATCTCTCACTTATAGCCAAAGAGAGGAATGCTCCATAAGTACACCTTATGACCGCATTCCTGCCCTTCATCGTATTATGTAATAAGGTAATAGCTACCTTAACTGCTTTTTCGGGTCTTGCCCGCAGGCCGGTGAAGCCGCATCTTCCACAACCCTGACCACATGCGTCTTGCACACGTCGAACAGCTTATCGGACATGGCACGGACCGGATGATACAGACGGGAATGCTCGCCCGTAGAGCCGGAAATCAGATGTATCCTGAACGCGACATTCAACGCACAACTCAGAAACACCATGTATTTCAATCCGCCCAACAAAGCTCCCCCCAAACGGTTCAACCCTCCTAATTTCACGGTTTCCACGGCTTTTGTCAGCATATACGCCAACAGCGACAGCCCGACCGGAACACCGATCCACAAAAGGATAAATGCCAACGCCCGTCCTACGGATACGTCGCTTCCTATATAGGGAGCTATCCAATCGCCCAACACGGAATAAAGCATGAAGGCCACCCACAGCCCCGCTAAAAACCCCACAATGGAGACGACCTGACGAAAAAAACCGCACATCAGTCCCTTGACAAAGCCCACTAAGACCACGGCCAGAATCAGAATATCCAGCGCATTCATCACCTTTTTACAGCTTGGCCTTAACCTCCACCTCTTGATAGGTTTCAATCATATCGCCTTCGCGCAAATCGTTGTAGTTCACCAGGCTGATACCACACTCGAAGTTCGTACCCACCTCTTTCACATCATCCTTGAAACGTTTCAAGGCATTGATTTGTCCGGTGTGTACCACGATACCGTCGCGAATCACACGAGCCTTGTTGCTACGCTGCACTTTGCCGTCGACCACGTATGCACCGGCTACCGTACCCACCTTGCTGATATGGTAAACCTGACGCACCTCCACCGTAGCCGTCACTTCTTCTTTTACTTCGGGAGCCAACATGCCTTCCATGGCAGACTTCACCTCCTCTATCGCGTCATAAATGATAGAATAAAGGCGAATGTCGACACCTTGCTGTTCGGCCATTTTGCGAGCCGAAGCCGAAGGACGCACCTGGAAACCGATGATAATGGCCTCTGAAGCCGCAGCCAGAGCCACGTCGCTCTCGGAAATTTGTCCCACGCCTTTGTGAATCACATTCACGGCTATCTTTTCCGTAGACAACTTGATCAAAGAATCGCTCAAAGCTTCGATGGAACCGTCCACGTCTCCCTTCACGATGACGTTCAACTCTTGGAAACCACCCAAAGCGATACGGCGACCCACCTCGTCGAGGGTCAGAATCTTCTGCGTACGCAGACCTTGCTCACGCTGCAACTGCTCGCGCTTGTTCGTGATTTCGCGGGCCTCTTGTTCCGTATCCATCACATGGAACGTATCACCGGCTGTCGGTGCACCGTTCAGACCCAGAATCGTAGCTGCCTGAGCCGGGCCGATTTCTTTCACACGCTGGTTACGCTCATTGAACATGGCCTTCACACGACCGTAGTTCGTACCGGCCAACACGATGTCGCCTACATGCAACGTTCCGTTCGACACCAATACCGTAGCCACGTAACCGCGTCCCTTATCCAAAGAAGACTCGATGATGGAACCGGTTGCCTTACGGTTCGGATTGGCTTTCAAGTCGAGCATCTCGGCCTCAAGCAATACCTTCTCCAGCAACTCTTCCACACCGATGCCTTTCTTGGCAGATATGTCCTGGCTTTGGTATTTGCCGCCCCAGTCTTCCACCAGGAAATTCATGGCCGCCAATCCTTCTTTGATCTTATCGGGATTGGCTGCCGGCTTATCCACCTTGTTGATGGCAAACACGATAGGCACGCCCGCCGCCATGGCATGATTGATAGCCTCCTTCGTCTGCGGCATGATGTCGTCGTCCGCCGCAATAATGATAATGGCAATATCCGTCACTTGTGCGCCACGGGCACGCATGGCCGTAAACGCCTCGTGCCCCGGAGTATCCAAGAAGGTGATATGGCGCCCGCTTTCCAGCGTCACGTTATAGGCACCGATATGTTGCGTGATACCTCCGGCTTCTCCGGCAATCACGTTCGTCTTGCGTATATAATCGAGCAAAGAGGTCTTACCATGGTCGACATGCCCCATGACGGTCACAATCGGCGCGCGCGGTACCAAATCTTCCTCATCGTCTTCCTCCTCATTCACCGCTTCGGAAACTTCCGCACTGACATACTCCGTCTTGAAACCGAACTCTTCGGCCACCAGATTGATGGTCTCGGCATCCAGGCGTTGGTTGATAGAGACCATGATGCCGATACTCATACACGTACTGATAACCTGAGTGACCGGCACATCCATCATCACGGCCAATTCGTTCGCGGTAACGAATTCGGTAAGTTTCAACACCTTGCTTTCTGCTGCCTGTTCTTCGAGCTGCTCTTCCATGGAGGCACGGGCATTCTCCCGTTTTTCCTTACGATATTTGGCGCCCTTTCCGGCTTTGCTCTTGTTCGTCAGACGGGCCAACGTCTCTTTTACCTGCTTAGCTACGTCCTCGTCAGAAACCTCTGCCTTGATGACTGGCTGCTGGCGGTTCTTGTTCTTATTATGTTTACCGCCACCCTGCTGGTTGGCCCCGGGAGCATTATCCCGTTTCTTCCCATTCTGCTGGCCCGCTACGGCATTCACATCCACACGTTCCTTGCCGATACGGACACGTTTCTTCTTGCCTTCGGACGCATTCTGCCCCGTTCCGCCCTGGCGCGAACGGTCTCCGCCTGCCTGGCGGTTCTTTTCTTCGCGCTCCTTGCGTTTCTCTTCCTTCGTCTTTTTCTTAGGACGGGTAGACTGGTTCAAAGCCGCCAAATCTATATGTCCCTTCACCTTGAGCTGGGGAGCAGCCTGCGCCGTATGGTTCAGACGGAACACACCGTCCGTTTCCGTACCGATGGCTTTGCTCTTCTCCTGCAGGCGTACCTCCTTCTGGCTCACGGGGGTCTCCGTCTCTGCCTGAGGCTTCTCCTCCTGTTTCGGAGCCGGTTCCGCTACGGGAGCCTCCGCCTTCACCTCAGCCGGACGGGCGGGAGCCGGAGTCTCCTTTTTCTCCGGAGCCGCAACCGGACCCCGCGCCCTCAGATTATCCAAGTCGATGCGTCCTACGACTTTCGGCCCCTTTCCGAGTTTGGCCTCGGTCGCGGTCTTGATCTCCACCGGCTTCTCTTCGGGAAGCGCGATGGTCGCTTTCTTTTCTTTGTGTTGCCGCTTACGGCTGATGACAGCAGCATCGTCCCTCAATCCCTTGTCCTTCTTGAACTCGGCCACCAACATCTGATACTGTTCGTCAGAGATTTTGGTGTTGGGATTGGCTTCCACGTCGCTGAAACCCTTTTTCTGCAGGAACTCGACGGCTGTCTGCAGCCCTACATTACATTCTTTGGTTACTTTATTTAGTCTTATACTCATACGTTACTTATTCTTCCTCAAATTCTTCTCCTAAGATTCTCAATACCTCGTCCACGGTCTCTTCCTCCAGATCGGCACGGGATACCAACATTTCACGCGGCGCATTCAATACGTCTTTTGCCGTTTCCATACCGATACTTTTCAGCGCGTCTATAATCCACTGGTCGATGTCGCCCACGAACTCGTCCAGATAGATGTCGTCACCTTCTCCTTCGGCTCCCTCTATTTCACGGAACACGTCTATGGTATATTCCGTCAGCATACTGGCCAGTTTGATGTTCAATCCGCTCTTTCCGATGGCCAGCGAAACCTGGTCGGGATTCAGGTAGACTTCCGCCTTGTGCTCCTCTTCGTGGATACGCACGCTGTTCACCGCGGCCGGGCTCAACGCACGGGTAATGAACAGCGAGATGTTCTGCGTGTAGTTGATCACGTCGATGTTCTCACCGCGCAACTCACGCACGATGCCGTGCACACGGCTTCCCTTCACGCCCACGCAGGCTCCCACCGGGTCGATGCGGTCGTCATAGCTCTCCACGGCTATCTTGGCACGTTCTCCCGGCATGCGTGCAATCTTGCGTACCGTGATCAGGCCGTCATGTATTTCCGGCACCTCGGCTTCCAGCAAACGTTGCAGGAAGACGGGAGAGGTACGGCTCAGGATAATCTTGGGATTGTTGTTCGTATTGTCCACGCGGGCCACCACGGCACGCACGGCCTCACCCTTGCGGTAAAAGTCGGAAGGTATCTGTTCCGTCTTGGGCAATATCAGTTCGTTGCCCTCGTCGTCTACGCAAAGCATCTCTTTTTTCCATATCTGATATACCTCCGCGCTCACGATCTCGCCCACACGGTCCTTATACTTATTATATAGGCTGTCGTGCTCCAACTCCAGAATCTTGCTGGCCAGCGTCTGGCGCAAGGTCAGGATGGCGCGGCGGCCGAACTTGGCAAAGTCCACATTCTCGCTCACCTCTTCGCCCACTTCATAATCCTCGTCAATCTGGCGTGCCTCCGTAAGGGAAATCTCCCGGTTGTCATCCTTCACCTCCCCGTCGGCCACGACCGTACGGTTGCGGTAGATTTCAAAGTCGCCCTTGTCCGGATTCACGATCACGTCGTAGTTGTCGTCCGAGCCGAAGAGCTTGGCGATGACGCTACGGAAACTCTCCTCCAGCACGCTCACCAACGTGGCGCGGTCGATGTTCTTCGTCTCTTTAAACTCTGCAAATGTATCAATCAAACTGATGGTTTCTGCTTTCTTTGCCATGATTCCTATTTAAAACTTATTGAATACTTCGTGTACTTTACTTCCGTATACCGCAGTGTAACCGCTTCGTCCACCAGGCGGGGACGCTTCTCCCCCTCCAGCTTCTTCTTGACCTTCATCGTCACCTCGAAACTCTCCGGGCCGGCAGCCGTCAGCACCCCGTGGAGCTTGCGCCCGTCGGCCGTGAGCACGTCCACCTCGCTCCCCACATGGTTCACGTATTGCTGCAAGACCTTGAACGGCTGCCCGATGCCGGCACTGCCCACTTCAAGTTCATAGTCCTCTTCCTCACGGCTCAGGCGGCTCTCGATGAAACGGCTCAGCTCCACGCAGTCTTCTATCCATACCCCTTCGGCGTGGTCTATCTCCACCACGATACGGTCGTCCGAGCTCACGCTCACGTCCACCAGAAAGTAATCCCGGCCCTCCAGCCATTCTTCCACTAACCCTTTTACAATGCTCTTTTCTATCATGCGATTACACTATTAAATGCAAAGTGAGGAGCCTTGTCAAGCCCCTCACTTCATCATACAACTGCAAAAGTAGGCAAAAAGCATCAATCCACCAAGCTTTCAAACAGTTATTTTATATCATTTGAGAAAATCCAGTTCAAAAGGCTTCCATAGACACCGTTTCGTCATGGTTTCGCAACACGACACGCCCGCCTTCCGAAGGCAATTCGAACGAACTGACTGCATCTGCCTCCGGGCGTACCACCATCAATAAATTCTCTTCATCGGGTACCGCCACAACGACTTCCAATGAATCTGCGGCCACCCTTCGGCTAAACACCACGCTGTCATTGATTTGAAGCTGCACACTATCGCCCCGGAAACCTTCATCCAACGATATCCGATACTCCGTCTGCGCCTCTTCCGTTCCATGCGTCCCGTCAGGGAAACACCACATCCAGAAGAACACGACAACCGCCAACACGACTATGGCCATAGCCATGATACCGAACATGATGCCCTTGTTGGGATTCGCCCTTTTCTTTTTCATTTTTTCACCGGTTTAAGCAAACTTTCATAGCGTTCCGTATCCGTCAAAATCTCTAAAGCGGTTTTCAAATCCTTATCCGCTTTCAATTGCTGTTGGACCACCCCGCGCCTGAAATAATAACGGGCTACGATATCACTTTCCAATACCGACTTGATTTCCTCCTTGTTTTTCGGAAGCTCCAAATCGGCAGCCACGCCGCCCTTCATCTTTGCAGCCAATGCCTCAAACTCCGGCTTGGCTCCCTCATAGCATCCCTCGAAGCGAGCTGTCCGCTCCAGCAATTTCATCATTTCCTCCGTACGACGCTTATAAGTAAAATCACTCTCCTCCACCATCTTCACAAAATCAGCATAGTCCGCATCCGTCAAGGAAAAATCCCCGGCCGGTGCAATGGTGGCGTGCGTCTGCACATAATGGTTGACGTAGTCCAGCAACACGTCGGAAGTGGCTATGTCATAAACGATGGACGGAAGACTGTCCGGCGTAATCACCACGTCCGGCTTAATGCCGCCACCGTCGCGAACCTCACGGCCACCGGCCGTCTTGAACGCTTTCGTCAGGCTGTCCGGCAAAGTCTTCGCAGAGCCGTCCGGATTCAAATGACGGTAGTCATACGCCTGAATACAGCGTCCGCTGGGAATATAATAGCGGCTCGTCGTCACCTTCAGACTTCCGTGATAAGGCACTTCACGAATCATCTGTACCAACCCCTTACCGTAAGTACGCTCACCGACTATCACGGCACGGTCCCAATCCTGCCAAGCTCCGGAAACGATTTCGGCCGAGGATGCCGTAGAACCGTCCACCAACACAGCCACCGGAATATCCACGTCCAAGGGTTCTTTCTTCGTGTAGTGTTCCGAATTGACCGAAGCCAGCTTGCCTTTCGTGTACACGACCTTCTGCCCGCGGGGCACAAAAAGGTTCGTCACCTCCACGGCCTCGCTCAACGGGCCACCCGGATTGCCACGCATGTCTATCACCAACGCCTTGGCACCCTGCTCCTTCAAATCGACCACGGCCCGGCGGACATCGCGCGAACAACCGTCGACAAAACGTTCGAAATAAATATAACCGATACCGTCTGCCACCATTCCGTAATAAGGCACGGGAGGCATCGCGATATTCCGGCGTGTAATCTTGAACGACAAAGGATGTTCCACTCCGGCACGCTTCACGGTCAGTTCAAAAGTCGTACCCGCATCGCCCCGCAAGTTTTCGCTTACTTCCTGCGTGCTCTTCCCTTTCATGTCCTTTCCATCGATGGACAGAATCAAGTCGCCTCCTTTCACTCCGGCTTCTATGGCCGGGCTGTCTTCCTGGGGTTCAATAACCATCACCCGGTCTTCTTTCTTATAGAACCGGATCACCGCCCCGATTCCGGCATATTTCCCGGTAGTCATCTCTTTCAGCTCATCCATTCCTTCTTCCGGATAATACATGGTAAAAGGATCCACCTGCCGCAACATGGCATCTATTCCCCACTCTATCACCGTATCGGCCGACAAGGAATCGACGTAGAACATATCCAGTTGCTTATAAATGTCATTAAAGATTTCCAGATTTTTTGAAATCTCGAAGTTATGGTTACTGTCCTTCTGGGCGGACACGGGAATGGCCGACATGCAGCACAGCCCCGCAGCTAAGAATATCTTTTTCATACCGCAAATTTAATCATTTCAACCGTACGGTGGCAAAATATGGAGACAAGTATTCCTTCGGCTTATGATTTTTTCATTTTAAAGTCATTTTTTTCACCAATAAATTGCATATTTCAAAAATATCCGCTACTTTTGCATCGCAATTGAGGGGAACGCCCCAAACTGCTTCAGTAGCTCAGTTGGTTAGAGCACCTGACTGTTAATCAGGGGGTCGTTGGTTCAAGCCCATCCTGAAGCGCAAAAAAGGAGACTGTACAGTCTCCTTTTTTGTTTTTATCCACCACAACAGTATGACAAAACGTCAAATCATCCCCTACAAGAATCCCTTATTTATTTCTCAAACCGGAAGCACAAGGAAATATGCGATTCTCGCTAATTGGAGAATGAACAATCTGTCAACTGTCCAAGACTTCTGCCTTTCACAAAACACAACGAAAGGGCACGGCATCCGCAAATACAAAAGAGGGAATGTAAGCATAAAACAAGATTCACAGGACAATCTGCCAATCCTTTTTAGGCCAATGAAACGACCCAAATAGAGTAAAAACGAGCCTCGGAAGCGCATCGCCGCACCGTTTTCAGGAACATTTTCAACCCACGCGAGGAGAGTGTCCGGACGACATGCGGACAAAAAAAATGTTTTCTGCTCCAAACGAAAAATCATTCGGCTGAGATTGAAACGCCATTTGGCTTAAGGAAAGTAAAAAAACGACCAATTGCTCCACAAAAGGTTAAAAAGAATAAAACAAAAACGACTTCCGCCACGCTATTTGCTTTCCGCTTCAGACATTCGGTTTGACAGTTTGTAAACTGGAAACCCCAATAACGGCAAAAATTAGGGGGCAGCCCCCGAAACCGGAAACCACCCCCACATCCCACGCCGAACCGGGATCAGCGGATAACCTCGCCTTGAGGTATCCGGTGTTTAGGTCGTAAATCTTCCACCCGCAAGCCGGACTCACGCTTTTCCGATCCATCGAAATTAAAGCGCGACGCACTGGAGGGTATGAAAAAGTCCACAGTCTTCACTTTCTTAGGAAGCGGCGGGAAAACCATAACGAAACGGACGAACCTGTCCTGACAGTCCTTTATCCAAAAACATGTGTCCGTAGGATAATACTCCACTTCGCGCAACATGTAACGGTCACCTGTCTTGTTGTCTATAATGGCACACCTTGAATTGACATGGAAAAACCACCAACTCTCAGGGCAACGGTACGTAGCCGTGACATAAGTCGCTTCCTTCGCACGGTAAAGTTCATAATACCACCGATCGAAAAGCATCAACCCTTCCGGTGATTTCACTGTATAAGGGTCTTTGTAGACAGGAAACGTATGTTCGTTGTCCATCCTGTAATGGGGAGAAGCCTTGCGTTCCTGATACAGCGCGGCACGGTTCTCCGGACGCACATCATACGTCCTTTGTCGACTTGCAGCACATGAACTCAGCCCTAACACAGCCACCCATATTCCTAAAAGACTTTGTACACTATTCACCTTCATGGCATGTCTTTTTGATGTCACCTTGCAAATATGATGTATTTCTTATAAATAACCAAATATTTTCCCATAAATTTGAAAAGAAATGTATAAGTGACTACAAACAAAAAAAGCTGTCCGCAGGATAGCAGACAGCCTTTCGTTATCATTTTCGTTGATGAAACAATTTATTCTCCCCTCTGTTCGTCATTGCGCGGACGACGTTCGCGACGCTCACCTCTTTCGGGACGCTCGCGACGGGCAGGACGCTCTACGTAGCCTTCCGGCTTTTCGAGCAACACGCGACGAGACAACTTGAATTTGCCTGTCTTCTGGTCGATATCCACCAGTTTCACCTGAATGTGGTCACCTTCTTTCAGACCGGCTTCTTCCACCGTTTCCAAACGCTTCCAGTCGATTTCGGAAATATGAAGCAAACCGTCGCGACCCGGCATGAATTCCACGAATGCACCGTAAGGCATCACGCTGCGAATCACACCGTCATACACCTCACCGACTTCGGGCACAGCCACGATAGACTTGATTTTACCCAAAGCTGCGTCTATCACGTCCTTATTTGCGCCGCTCACTTGTACGACACCTACGCCGTCTGTCTCCTCGATGGTAATGACAGCACCGGTTTCCTCTTGAATACCCTGGATAATCTTTCCGCCCGGGCCGATGACAGCACCGATGAACTCTTTCGGTATCGTAATCTGAACGATACGAGGAACGTGCGGCTTCAACTCGGCACGAGGAGCCGGCATACATTCGGTCAGCTTGCCCAAGATGTGTTCACGTCCGGCTTTCGCCTGCATCAACGCCTTCTCCAGAATCTCATAACTCAAACCGTCGCACTTGATATCCATCTGAGTGGCAGTCAGACCATCGATTGTACCGGTCGTCTTGAAATCCATATCGCCCAAATGGTCTTCGTCACCTAAGATGTCGGACAACACGGCGTATTTCTCTTCACCCGGGTTTTTAATCAGCCCCATGGCAATACCGCTGACAGGCTTCTTCATCGGCACACCGGCATCCATCAGTGCCAACGTTCCGGCACAAACCGTAGCCATGGAAGAAGAACCGTTGGATTCCAGAATATCGGAAACGACGCGCACCGTATAGGGGAAGTCTGTGGGAATCTGGCCTTTCAGACCGCGCCATGCCAAATGGCCGTGACCTATTTCACGACGGCCCACGCCGCGTTGTGCCTTAGCCTCTCCCGTGGAGAACGGCGGGAAGTTATAATGCAACAAGAAACGCATCTTGCTTTGGTCGAGCACTTCGTCGATAATCTTCTCGTCCAACTTCGTACCGAGCGTACAGGTAGAGAGCGACTGAGTCTCGCCACGCGTAAAGATGGCCGATCCATGAGGACCGGGCAGCGGGCTTACTTCGCACCAGATGGGACGGATGTCCGTAGTGGCACGCCCGTCGAGACGCTTGCCTTCGTCCAACACGCAACGACGCATGGCATCGCGCTCCACATCGTGGTAGTAACGGTCGATCAACGCATTCTTTTCTGCCAGTTCGTCTTCCGACAAATCGGCGTGTGCTTCAGCATACGACAGTTTGAAGTTTTCGCGGATCTCCATGAAAGCATCCTCACGCGCATGCTTGTCGCGGTTGCCTTCCTGAGCGATACGGTAAGCCGCATCGTAACAAGCTTTCTTCACTTCTTCGCGCAAGTCTTCATCGTTCACCTCATGGCAATACTCCCGCTTCACTTCCTTACCGGCTTCTTTCTCCAACTCTTTCTGGAGACGGCACATCGGTTTGATGGCCTCATGAGCCACCTTCAGAGCGTTGAGCAAATCCTGTTCGGTCACTTCCTTCATCTCGCCTTCCACCATCATGATGTTCTCTTCCGTAGCGCCCACCATGATGTCCATGTCGGCCTGCTCCAACTGGGCGAAAGTGGGATTGACCACATATTCGCCATTCACACGGGCTACGCGCACCTCGGAAATCAGGCCTTCAAACGGTATATCGGAAACTGCCAATGCAGCGGATGCGGCAAAACCGGCCAATGCATCCGGCATGTCCACGCCATCGGCAGAATACAAAATCACATTCACATAAACTTCTGCGTGATAGTTGCTGGGGAACAAGGGGCGCAACGCGCGGTCCACCAGACGGCAGGTCAGAATCTCATAGTCAGACGCTTTACCCTCACGCTTGGTAAAACCTCCGGGGAAACGGCCGGCAGCGGCGAATTTCTCTCTATACTCCACCTGCAAAGGCATAAAATCTGTTCCGGGAACGGCATCTTTGGCGGCACAGACAGTGGCCAAGAGCATCGTGTTGCCCATCGTGAGCATAACGGCTCCATCGGCTTGTTTGGCCAATTTCCCGGTCTCGATGCTGATGGTTCTTCCATCAGGCAATTCGACTGTTTTCTTAATTACGTTCATTTGGTTTCTTAAAATGTTTCATCAATAAATCGGGCAAATGTACGCATAAATATTGATAAATCAGATTTTAACCCTATAAAAAATCGCACAATCCGTCTTTTTTATGAAAAAACTATGGTTTATTCCTCCGGTGAAAGCTGAAAGCCCTTATCTTTGTAAACAGTTTGTAAACACATGATGCCGAGATGAAAAAAATGATATGTGCCATGGCCGCCCTCACGATGCTGGCCACGGCTTGTAAGGACAAGGGAGAGCAGTTTGAAATCAACGGACGGATTGCCGAGGCCGACGGCAAGACGCTCTACTTCGAAGCCGTCACCTTGAACGGGATAGAAGCACTCGACTCTACCCGTCTGGACGAAGACGGCCAATTCTGCTTTCAGGGCATGCGTCCGTTCAATCCGGAATTTTACCGCCTGCGTATCGACCGGCAGATCGTCAACTTGTCCGTAGACTCTACGGAGACCATACACGTGGAAGCCGAACTTCCCGACATGGGCACCGACTATGAAGTGGAAGGTTCCGGGAATTGCCAGACCCTTAAAGAAATCAACAACAAACTTATCGCCTTACAACAAACCATTAAGGACATCGCGAACGACAAAGCCCTGACGTTGGGGGAACAGGAACGCCTCGTACATGAAAAAATAAACCTTTATAAGAATGAGATGAAGATGCACTATATCATGGAAAATCCGGCCTCTGCTCCAGCCTATTTCGCCCTGTTCCAGACCGTAAACGGAAGCCTCATCTTCAATCCGATAAGCAATCCGGACGATATCAAGTTCGTGGGAGCCGTGGCCACGGCATGGGATGCGAACTATCCGGGCACCAGCCGCACGGAAAACTTGCATAACATTGCCATACAAGGTATGAAGAACACCAAACGCCCCACTCCCGTATCATTGGAAGACATCGACCCGGGCAAGATATCCGCAGCCGGTATCATCGACATAGAATTGCCGGACATACACGGCAAAAACCGCAAGCTTTCCGACATCAGAAACAAGGTCGTACTGCTGGACTTCACAGCCTACTCCCTTCCTTCTTCACAAGAACGTATCATGCAGATGAGGGGATTGTATGACAAGTATTCCTCTTTGGGCTTCGACATTTACCAGGTATCCATCGACCCTGATGAACATTATTGGAAAACGGCATGCGAACATCTGCCCTGGACTTGCGTCTATGAGAGCCGCGGAGAAGCCTCCGGCTATTTGGGTTCTTATCTCGTACGCCGCCTTCCTACCTACTTCCTCATCAACCGCCACGGCGACCTTGTGGCGCGGGACGAGCAAATAGACGATCTGGAAAAGGCCATACGTGAACTATGCGGCAAATAGTTGAATAAAAGACATAAAACAGAAAAAATGCAAAAATCTTTGTGATTCAGAATTTAAAGCTTAACTTTGCATCGAATCATTAAAGGAAAAGGCAAAAGGGTTCCGGCTGATTAAAGCCGGAATTCTTTTGTTTTTATCTTTTCAAGTAAAAACGCATAAATATAATTAGGAGGAATAATTATGGCTTATATGTCACAAGAGGGCTACGACAAACTGGTGGCCCAACTCAAAGAAATGGAAACCATAGAACGTCCGGCAGCCTCGGCAGCCATCGCAGAGGCGCGTGACAAAGGTGATCTGAGCGAAAACTCGGAATATGATGCAGCCAAAGAGCACCAGGCGATGCTGGAAATGAAAATCAACCAGTTGAAGGCTGTCATCGGCGATGCCAAAATCATCGACACTTCGAAACTGAAAGCCGACACGGTACAGATTCTGTCCAAAGTGGAGATGAGAAATGTAAAAAACAACATGAAGATGGCGTACACCATCGTTTCTGAAACGGAAGCTAACTTGAAAGAAGGTAAAATCTCGGTTCAGACTCCTATTGCACAGGGATTGTTGGGTAAAAAGGTCGGCGATGTGGCAGAAATCAAAATCCCGCACGGCACCGTACAACTGGAAATCACGAACATCTCATTTGAATAACCGCCATGGCTACCATCTTCAGTAAAATCGTAGCCGGAGAGATTCCGAGCTATAAATGTGCGGAGAACGACCGTTTCTATGCTTTCCTCGACATCAATCCGTTGGTGAAAGGTCATACCTTGGTCATTCCCAAACGCGAAGTGGATTACATCTTCGACCTGTCAGACGAAGAAATTGGTGCGATGCAAGTTTTTGCCAAGCACGTAGCAACAGCTATCAAAAAGGCTTTTCCTTGCATCAAAGTAGGACAGGCCGTTTTAGGACTGGAAGTACCCCATGCGCACATCCACTTGATTCCCATGCAGAACGAGAAGGACATGCTTTTCAGTAACCCTAAACTGACGTTCACGGATGAGGAATTCAAGGCTATTGCCAAAGCTATCTCGGATAACTACACGGCAGACATTCGATAACACAAAACACACGACAAAATAAAGGCGCGGCTTTCCGAAGAAACCGCGCTTTTATTATACCTTATATAATAAGAAGACTAAATAAACTCTTCTCCTAACTTCATCTGGGCATCTGTCATCATCCGCCTTAATGCCGCACTGTCATCCTTGGGACAGATCATCAGCACATCGCCTTTTTCTGCCACGACAAAGCCTTTCAACCCGTCGATTACCGCTATCCTTCCCTTAGGCAAACAAATGACATTCCCCTCACTATTATACAGCAAGGCTTCGGTATTGAGCAATACATTATCCTGCCGGTCGTGCTGCGTATCATTGTGGAGAGAGCACCATGAACCCAAATCCGCCCATCCGAAGTCGCACACCTGCACATAGACATTCTCGCTCTTTTCCAGGATACTATAATCCAACGACAAGTTCGGCAAGGTATCGAAATGAGCCGGCACCCGGCAGAAGTCATCTTCGTCGATGGCATCGATAGCCTCCGTCAGGCTGTCCCTATAGTCCGGCACCAAGTCATGAATCGCCTTCATCATGGTACGCACGTTATACAGGTATAAGCCCGTATTCCAGTAAAACTCCCCGCTTTCCATGAATACACGGGCAAAATCCAACGCAGGCTTCTCCGTAAAGGACTTCACACGAGCAAACGCCCCCTCCTCCATATTCTCATGGGCTTGGATATACCCGTACCCGGTATCGGGACGGGTCGGCTTTACCCCCATGGTCAGCAGACAGTCCGAATGCCCCACGAAGTCCAATCCTTTCAGCACGTCGTTATCGAAGTTATTCTCCTCCAGAATCAACTGGTCGGCGGGAGAGACTATCACATTACCATGCGGACAAAGGTGGCTGATACATGTCGTAGCCCACGCTACGCTGGGCAGCGTGTTCCGCCGGATAGGTTCTTTCAATATTCTGTCTTGTGCCACATCCGGCAACTGTTCTCTCACCAAATCCGCATAATGCTCGTTGGTCACGATAAAAATATGCTTGGCATCGATAATCTTGCGAAAACGGTCATAGGTCTGTTGCAATAAAGTACGCCCCGTTCCGAACCAGTCGAGAAACTGTTTAGGCAACTCTTTACGACTTACAGGCCACAAACGACTGCCGATGCCGCCGGCCAATATCACACAATAATTCACGTCTTTTGCTTCCATAATTCAAAGGCTGGTATAAACTGTCGCTAAGTTAACCCTTTTCACGAACAAACTCGAAAAAGGAATTTTAAAATCACTTAAATACACAGTTTATTCCACAAACTTAACCTTCTCCGCGTCTCTCGGTTTGGCAGCGGGAGACTCGTCGGGATAACCCACGGCAATGGCATACAGCAGAACATAATCTTCCGGGAGTTGCAAACGTTCCAGATAAGAAGCAGCCTCCTGATTACCTGTCATGAAAGCAATCGGACCGCCAAGACAACAAGTGCCGAGCCCCAAAGACTGTGCCGCCAACACCATGTTTTCACCTAAAAGCCCGCAGTCCAACTGGCCGCTTCCGTCCTTCGGGGATGCGATGAATATTACGGCCGGAGCATTTCGGAACATATTCTTGAAACCGGGCTCTTCGGCCGCCTTCGGATTGGCTTTTTTGAAAACCTCCGTAATTCCATTGATATAATCGGCATTGTCCACCACACGCACCTGCCAAGGCTGACGGTTCATCCCGCTGGGCGCATTGATACCGCAATTCACAATGGTCTCCAGTTTCTCGCGTTCCACCGGTTGGTCTTTGTACTTACGAATACTGCGCCGGGACATTATGGCTTCGACCACCGCATTCCCTTGCTCTGCATCCACACTATCGGACATGACCGTCTCCGTCTTTCCACCCGAAGATGTACAAGAACCCAACAGGGTCAGCCCCAACCCGAATGTGCCGCACAAGCACATACCGAAAGCAAAATTCTTCAATGTATTCATACGCTTCTTCTTTTGATAAACAATAAATAAGTAGTCTTCGCAAAACTAATAAAAAACGCCTTCAAAGCCAACTTTTTCCTCATAATCTTCCGGTAAGAAGCCATAAATACTTTCAGCTATAAACTTTTATCCCCTCTTTACTTGTTATTCTTGCAGATTCATCGTACTTTTACCCCATCAACCTGATTTCAAATTCAAAACAGATGAAGAACAGACTTTACACTTATCTGGCCGGTTGGATATTCTTGTGGTTGCCGGCCCTGCTTTTGGCACAAGCCATCGACAGTCCCACAGCACTTTTCCTCATGCACTCCAGTGGAAACCATGTGGCCAAAGACGCCCAAGGAGGGGCGGTATTGGAAGCCGCCGATGCCCCGTCGCCCCAAAAACTTACATTCATCCCCGACGGCAACGGATATTATGCCTTGCAATCGGCCGACGGGCAAGGTTATCTGTCACTGACCGGACAATGGAACACGTCCTTCACAACCGACCCCTCATCGGCAAAAGCCTTGTATGCCATAGAGAACTCCGGAGAGTTCTTCGTCAAGCTGCGCTGCAAATACAACAACAAATATTTAGGAACGGACGGGACGACAGCGTCGTCAGCCGTGTATTCGGACAAAGACGGGACGGACACCCGGCATCTGTGGTATCTTACGACCGACGTGCATCAGGCTCCGCCTGCCGACACCTCGGTCTACGTCATCAACCCGGCCGCCACCCGTCAACAGTTCGAGGGATGGGGCATCTCGCTCTGCTGGTGGGCCAACATGTGCGGGAAGTGGAGCGACGAGAAGATAGACGAACTTGTGGATTGGCTGGTCAGCCCGGACGGACTGGACTACCGTATTTTCCGCTATAACATCGGCGGGGGAGACGACCCGCAAAACCGGAACTGCACGCCGCACCACATGGGAAGCGGAAAAGGCCTGCGTGCGGAAATGGAAGGCTTCAAAGACAGTCCGGACGGTGAATACATTTGGAGCCGTGATGCCGCACAACGGAAAATCATGCTGAAAATCAAAGAAAAGCGTCCGGATGCCATATTCGAGGCCTTCAGCAATTCCTGTCCCTATTACATGACTTACAGCGGATGTTGTGCAGGCCATACCGATGCGTCTGCCGACAACTTGAAACCGGAATACTATGAAGCGTTCGCCCATTACCTGGTAGACGTATGCCGACATTATAAAGAGGAATACGGCATAGAGTTCCGTACGCTTTCGCCTTTCAACGAACCGATGACGAGTTATTGGGGAGCCAACGGAGGACAAGAGGGATGCCACTTCGACATTGCCTCGCAAGTGGCTTTCCTCAAAGTGTTGCACCCCATCCTGAAAGCCTCCGGCCTGAGCACCGTCATCTCGGCCTCGGAAGAAACCGATGCCGCACAGTCGGTCAGGGACTTTGAAGGCTACCAAGCCGCCGGAGTGCTGCCCCTCGTCGGACAATGGAACACACACACCTACTCGGCCACCACACAGGCACGCAGCCAAATCAGCGCACTCTGCAAGGAACAGGGCATCCGTCTATGGATGAGCGAAGTAGGCAGCGGCGGAAGCGGTATTGCCGGAAACCTGAACCTGGCACAAAAACTGATGGACGACATACGTTACATTATGCCTGTGGCGTGGGTGGACTGGCAATACGTGGAGGAGGGCAACGACCAATGGTGTCTGGTGCAAGGCGACTTCACGAAACAGACTTACCACAAGGTGAAGAACTATTCCATCCGCCAACACTTCAGTAAATTCATCCGTCCGGGCTACACATTCCTCACGTCGTTGAACGGACAGACACTGGCAGCCCGCAACCCGGAAGGCGACAGCCTCATCATAGTGGCCATCAATCCGAACGCCTTACCCGTCGTGCATCGTGCCGATTTAAGTTTTTACGAATCCATAAGCAGCGAACTGACGGCACTCCGCAGCTCGGAGACCGAGGATTTGTCCCCAACGGCCGATTACACATTCAAAGACCGCATACTGACCTACAAGCTCCCGGCTTACAGCATCGTCACGTTCGTCATCCCCGTGGAAGAAAGCGCGGATGCCGACAATACCATACGCCCCGGACTTCCTTACTGGATATGCCCCCGTAACGCAGCCGACCAAGCCCTGCAAGCATCCGGCGGCAAGGTGACTCTGCAACCTCTGTCATACGCTCCGGAGCAAACTTGGAAACTGCAACCGGACGGAAACGGATATACCTTTACCAACGGCAACGGTGATATCCTGACCGAACACTCACCGGACTATGCGTTAGGATATGAACCTTCTCCCCAAGCCGGACAAACCTTTACCCTCACTCCTATCGACCGGCTCTTTTATAAAATCATGACAGAAGACGGGTCGAAGGCTTTCGACTTGGAAGGAGAACATCATACGGCCGGCACCACAGTCGGTCTGTGGGAATACGGTTCCGCTCCGACTGCCTGCCACCGCCAATGGTTCTTTATGCGCCAACCGGACAGCGGAAGCCCGGATGCCGTTCCGGGCATCTCCTTTCCCGACGATACATCCCAACCACTTTTCCGTCTCACTTGCGAACCGGGAAACATACTCCGGGCAGACAAACTTTCGGATACCCCTTGCAGGCTCGGCATCTATACCCCTTCAGGAGGCTGCATTTACCAAACCTTACTTCAGGACGAGACCTTACGGGTTCCGCTCCATCCGGGCATCTACATCGTCAGTGGCATAAGCCGCTCTGCCCGCTTCCATCAAACGATTTTCATAAAATAATGCCTGAACAAGAAAAAAATCCGGCTAAAGTTTTGCAAATATAAAAAAAACGCCTACCTTTGCACTCGCAATCGAGAGAGATGCGCCCAGATGGCGGAATAGGTAGACGCGCTGGTCTCAAACACCAGTGGGGCAACCCATCCCGGTTCGATCCCGGGTCTGGGTACAAGGAAAAAGTCAAACGATTCTTATTATCGTTTGACTTTTTTCTATTTTCAGGAGAATCCACCAAAAACATCCCATTTTCATTCTGTCACTATTTGCCACTCTTGGTATGTCAAAAAGTCAGCCCAAACGGCTTCTTACGGAATCTTCCCAAAGCGGAAACGGACAGGATAGGAACGCATCGCTGCATAAATATTCACTTCAAACGGCATATATGCGGAAAAATATCGCATATATGCCGTTTTTTCTCATGAGAATAAAAAATCATTCGGCTGAAAGAAAAAAATCATTCTCAGCAGATTGAAAAAATGAAATGACGAAAAACGGGAAAAAACCTTTCCCAATCTGTTTTCCAAACACCACAAAACGTATTTTTTCCTCTATTTGAACCTCTCCAGCTTGTCTAAACGTACTGTCAGAAAGTAAGGCTAAACCCACCGACGCCGACAGGCCGTCCCGAACCATACGGACCATTCCGGGCATGCCGTTCTTTTATGACAGTCCAACGCCTTTTCAGCTATCTTCGTGCATCCCCGCCGAAGCCCGAGATTGCGATATTTCAAGTCACTCCCCGACCCTACGCCAAATACGCGAGCCACGCACAGGCCGGAATGACATTTTGACAAACGGTATTCACCCTCTTTCGGGCTGCACGAGATAGAAACAACTTGTACTGAAGAAATTACGCACGTATGGCAGGACGGAAAGCGAGCCATAAAGCTTACGGGGCTTCAGGCCGAATTTCGTTTCGTAATGCGGATTGATGAAATAGAGTTGCCGGTCTACGACCCGATAGCCGGTGGAATACAATGCCGCCTGAAACTTCTCTATGGGGCAACGTGTGTGCTTGATGTTCATCAGTTCGCGGATGGTCGGCTCGTTTTCACCGGCTGCAGCCAACACACCCTTATAGAGTGGAGAAGGCAGAAGATGAAGGAACGGAAAATGAGACACCACCTTGCTGTGCGCTATTTGCTGGTGGCCGCCGAAAGGCATCTGCCATGCCGGAAAGGCGATGAACACCACGCCGCCCGGCGCAAGATAGCGTTTCAGCCCTTTCAGAAAACCGGCCTTGTCGTCGATATGCTCTATCACATCGTGCACCAATATCAGGGAGAATTTATGCTCCAGTTCCGTCAATTTGAAAATGTCGGATGCGATAAAAGTACCTTCCGCCCCTCTCTCGGCAAAAAACTTACGAGCCTCGGCAATGCGTCCGGCTGCAATGTCCACTCCCGTCACCGAACAACCCAACTGCGCGAACGAGAACAGGTTACCCCCTTCGCCACAACCCACTTCCAACACCTCTTGCGGAAGTTCCGGGCAACATTTACGGATATAAGGAATATAGTATTTCTCTGTCGTACGGGCCTGCTCGTCAAAATAACGTTCGCGGTCGGAATGGCGCTCTTGCATGTTAAATTCTCATTTTATTTGCGCCAAAGTTAATAAAAAACTATTATATTGAAAGGGCTGTCCGGATAAAATCTTCCAGACAACCTCTTTTTCCATCTTACCGTTCAGGCTCCACGGCGGGAACCGGACTGGTTCAAAGGTTCCTTCTCCCTTTCTTCTTCAAATATTCAATCAACTCCTCCGGACGGTCGGTCTGTATGACAGTGGCCCCGCGATCGAGCACCCAGCCCCAGTGGGCATCGGGGTCGGACAGGGCTTTCTCGTCTTCATGGCCACCGCACAGGCTCGCCCACAACGTATTGATCCAGACACGGCAATCCGATGCGGCTATCACCGGCAAGTAGGACAACTTGGCAAAACGGTCTGTCTTGAAAATGACCTCCACGGCCTGCGGGCGGAATGCGGAAAGGAACGAAGCGACGTAGGGTATCGCCCCCTCGCCATCTAGATCCACCACGGGCATATAAAGAATGTCCTTGTAGCCGGAAAGCTGCCGTTCCACCTCCTCTACCGTGCCGCGCCCCTTCAGCACCACATGGTCTTCCGTACCCGTCTTGCGGATAATCGGCGCAATCTCGGACAGGTAATCTCCGCCCTTGTCGATGTTCACCAGCACCGCCCCCTTGCAAGCCGTCAGGGCTTCCTCCAGCGTGGGTATGGTCTCGTCCGAAAGACCTCCGTCCGCCCGGCGCAGGCGGAAACGCTTCAGTTCCCCCACCGTGTAATCTGCCACGTTGCCTTTGCCTTCCGTCGTGCGGTCGATGCTCCCGTCGTGCATCAGCACGAAACCGCCGTCCTTCGTCCGTTGGATGTCAATCTCCACCATGTCCACTCCCATGTCTGCCGCCCCTTTGATGGCCGCCACGGAGTTCTCGGGCGCATGCCGCCAGTCGCCCCTATGGGCCACGACGAACACATAATCGGAGCGGCTGTCTTGCAGTTCCGCCCTCAACCGGCTGATATGCCCGGCAGCCTGCATGCACAGTGCCAGGTACCACAGCCCAACCGTAAAAAGAATCTTTTTCATTTCCCTTTCATGTTTAACCGGAGTAAAAGTAGTCCTTTCCGTGGGAAACGCCGGAAAAGATTTACGTCTAAGATTGACAATCTTGTGTTTTCGGGACGCAAATCAGAAAACACGTACCAGAAAATGGCCGAACCACACGGCCAACAGCCCCAAAACAAAGCTCAATACCGCGTATGCGGCAAACGACCAGAACTTGTCTGAAAGGAAAAGGATGTAGTTCTCGTGTACGAACGTGGAAAAGGTGGTAAACCCTCCGCAAAAGCCCACCGTGAGGAACAAACGCCACTCGGGGGACAAGACATCCGCCCGCTCAAACCAACCGTACAACAAGCCGATGAACAGGCAACCCGCCACATTGACGACCATCGTCCCCAACGGGAGATGAGTAAAATTGCCCGCCGAGACCCACCGGGTCAGCCCGTAGCGGGCTATGCCACCCACGAAACTACCGGCTCCGACGCACAACAAGGTCTTCCACATTTGCCGTCCTCCTGTCATTGCCCCAACGAGGAACGCAAAGCCAAAGCCTTGTCTTCGGCCGCCTCCATGATTTCACGTTCGCCCGGCCCCTTGTCGTTGATGCCGCAAAGGTGCAGGATACCGTGTATGATGACACGATGCAGTTCCTCTTCGTAGGTTGCCCCCACCTGCTCGGCGTTGGTCCGCACCGTGTCGAGACAGATGAAGAGGTCGCCCGAAATCACGTCACCTTCGCAGTAATCGAACGTGATGATGTCCGTGTAATAATCGTGCCCGAGATACTGGCGGTTCACCTCCAGAATCTTCTCGTCGTCCACGAAGATGTAGGCAATCTCGCCTACCCTTTTGCCGTAACTCGCAGCCACGGCTTTCACCCAAGCCGTGTTTTCGCGTTTCTTGATGGAGGGCATCTTCACGCCGTCCGTATTGTAAGTAATCATTTCTTTCCTGTGTTTTAATCGTCAAACAAACTGCCTTGCAGATCCGCCGTGAAACGGCTGCGCCCCAAATGCTTGTAAGCCATGTCCGTCACCTCCCGTCCGCGCGGCGTGCGCTTGATGAACCCTTCTTTAATCAGGAAAGGCTCATACACCTCTTCCACCGTTCCCGCATCTTCCCCGATGGCCGTGGCGATGGTCGTGATGCCTACCGGTCCGCCCTTGAACTTATCGATAATGGTAAGCAGAATCTTGTTGTCTATCTCGTCCAGTCCGTAACGGTCGATATTCAGTGCCTCCAACGCATAACGTGCGATGGCCATGTCCACCCGTCCCGTGCCGCGCACCTGGGCAAAATCGCGCACGCGGCGCAAAAGCGCATTGGCGATACGGGGCGTTCCACGGCTGCGCCCGGCAATCTCCATGGCGGCATCGTGCTCGATGGGTACGGAAAGGATGTGCGCCGAACGTTCCACGATGCGCGAAAGCACCTCGGCGTCATAATACTCCAGATGCAGGTTGATACCGAAACGGGCACGGAGGGGAGCGGTAAGCAGACCGCTGCGCGTAGTGGCACCCACCAACGTGAAGGGATTCAAGTCGAGTTGTATGCTGCGTGCCGACGGGCCTTTGTCTATCATGATGTCTATCCGGTAGTCCTCCATGGCGGAATAAAGATACTCCTCCACTACGGGACTGAGCCGGTGGATTTCGTCGATGAAGAGCACGTCGTTCGGCTCCAGCGAAGTCAGGATACCGGCCAAATCGCCCGGCTTGTCCAATACCGGGCCGGACGTGACCTTGAAACCCACGCCCAGTTCGTTGGCTATGATGTTGCTCAGCGTGGTCTTCCCCAATCCCGGAGGACCGTGCAACAAAGTATGGTCGAGGGGCTCGCCCCTGTACTTGGCAGCCTCGACGAAAACTTTCAGGTTTTCCACCACCTTCAACTGTCCGCTGAAATCCCCGAACTGGAGCGGACGCAAGGCATTCTCGAACTCGCGCTCGGCAGACGAGTTTGAGGAACGGCGTATGTCGAAATCTTCTTCCATTGAGGGACAAAGATAACATCTTTTCCCCACAAAACGGGCATGCGTCCCATTTTTTATGTAACTTTGCCTTTCAATCATGTAACGAGAGATTTCTATGGTTCTGAATTACATCTGGGTGGCATTCTTCGGCATCGCATTCCTCATCGCGGCAGGGAAGTTGGTATTCGCAGGCGATGCCGGCGTGTTTCCGGCCATCATGGACTCCACGTTCAGTTCCGCCAAGACGGCTTTCGAGATTTCCCTCGGCCTGACCGGCGTGCTCTCGCTTTGGATGGGCATCATGAAAATCGGGGAAAAAGGCGGAGTGGTCCACATTCTGGCACGCGGCCTCAGCCCACTCTTCTGCAAGCTCTTCCCGGACATTCCCAAGAACCATCCCGTCATCGGAAACATTTTCATGAACATCTCTGCCAATATGTTGGGACTGGACAATGCGGCCACACCGTTAGGCCTGAAAGCCATGGAAGGCCTTCAGGAACTGAACCCGAAAAAAGACACAGCCAGCAACCCGATGATCATGTTCCTCGTGCTGAACACTTCGGGACTGACCATCATCCCTGTCAGCATCATGGTTTACCGGACCCAAATGGAAGCGGCACAGCCCACGGATGTGTTCATCCCGATTCTGCTGGCAACCTTTGCCTCCACGCTGACGGGTATCATCGTCACCAGCCTTTATCAACGCATCAACCTGCTGAACCGGGTGGTCGTACTGGCATTGGGAGGAGCCTGTCTGGCCGTAGCCGGCATCGTGTATGGCTTCAGCCGGTTGGACAAAGAAGAGATGAACTTGTGGAGTACGACTATCGCCAACGTACTGCTGTTCTGCATCATCATCGCTTTCATTGCTGCCGGTGTCAGGAAACGCGTTAACGTGTACGATGCCTTTATCGAAGGAGCAAAAGACGGTTTTACCACAGCCGTACGTATCATTCCCTATTTAGTCGCCATCTTGGTGGGCATCGGGGTATTCCGTGCTTCGGGGGCCATGGATTTGTTGACAGACGGCATCGCTGCAGTCGTCAAAGCCTGCGGCGGCGATGCAGACTTTGTCGGTGCACTGCCTACCGCACTGATGAAACCGCTGAGCGGCAGCGGGGCGCGCGGCATGATGGTGGATGCCATGGAGACCTACGGCGCAGACTCTTTCGTGGGACGGTTGAGCTGTATTTTCCAAGGCGCGACCGACACCACCTTTTATATATTAGCCGTTTATTTCGGCAGTGTGGGCATCACCCGCACGCGGCATGCCGTGGCTTGCGGCCTGTTGGCCGATTTGGCAGGTATAGTGGCCGCCATCGGTGTGGCTTATCTCTTTTTCGGAGCATAATAGAAACAAACTGAACGAAATATGGCAGAATTGAAATCGGTGGCCAAAGACACCGCCATCTACGGACTAAGCAGCATCATCGGAAAGTTCCTGAACTATTTGCTGGTCCCGCTCTATACGGCCAAGATGACCGTGGAAAGCGGAGGCTATGGCATCGTGACCAACATTTATGCCTACGTGGCGCTTTTGATGGTCATCCTCACATTCGGCATGGAAACCACGCTGTTCCGTTTTGCCAACAAAGAGGGGGAAAACCCGCAAACCGTCTATGGCACGACACTCACCATGGTGGGCAGCCTGTCTCTGCTGTTTGCCTTGCTCGTACTGGCTTTCCTCCATCCGATAGCTTCCAGCATAGGCTACGCAGACCATCCGGAATATGTGGGAATCATGGCGGTCACGGTAGCCTTGGATGCCTTTCAGGCCATTCCCTTTGCCTGGCTGCGCTACCAGCACCGTCCTATCAAGTTTTTCGCGTTGAAGATGCTGTTCATCGTGCTCAACATCACGTTGAACATCCTTTATTTCGTCGTGCTTCCGGCATTGTACGTCCGCCACGCATGGGTGGGCGCAATTTATAACCCGTCTGTCGGACCGGGATATGCCTTCATCCTGAACCTTGTCTGTACATCGTTCATCACCTTCTTCTTCATTCCCGAACTGACAGGATTCAAATATCGGTTCGACACCCGGCTGATGAAACGTATGTTGGGCTACAGTTGGCCCATCCTGATTCTCGGTATCGCGGGCATTCTGAACCAGACGGCCGACAAAATCATCTTCCCATTGGTGTACGGCGACACGGAAGCGGCCAAGTCCGAACTGGGCATCTACGGTGCTTGCGTGAAGATTGCCATGATAATGGCCATGATCACCCAAGCTTTCCGCTATGCGTATGAGCCGTTCGTGTTCGGCAAGGCTAAGGACAAGAACAGCGGAGAGACCTACGCCACGATCATGAAGTTCTTCATCATCTTCACCCTGCTGGCCTACCTTTGCGTCATCGGTTACATGGACATCCTGAAACGAATCATAGCTCCGGACTATTGGCCCGGCTTACGTGTCGTCCCCATTGTCATGGCAGCCGAAATCATGATGGGGGTTTACTTCAACCTTTCCTTTTGGTACAAGCTCATCGACAAGACGATTTGGGGGGCCTGGTTCTCGGCTGCCGGTTGTTTGGTCCTCTTTGCCGTCAACATCATCTTCATCCCGACGTACAGCTACATGGCATGCGCCTGGGGCGGTTTCGCCGGATACGCCACGGCCATGCTCCTGTCCTACATCGTGGGACAGAAGAAAAACCCCGTCCGATATCCGTTGAAATCCATCGGCATCTACGTACTGATTGCCGGAGGCTTCTACGCTATCATGGCCTGTACGCCCGAAGAATGGCCCGTATGGACACGACTGGGTATCAACACAGTGCTCATCCTGCTCTTCGTCGGACATATCCTGAAACACGACCTACCGGTACGAAGCCTACCGGTCATCGGCAAATATTTTCGTAAATTTCAAAAGTAAAATCATGGAAAATAAACCCAAAAAACAACGGAGTTATCTCAACCTGTTTATCCGCAGACTTTTAAGCATGAAGGAAGATAAGGCGCCGGAAGAAGAAACCATAGCCTCTATCAAGGCTGGTATCGACTTTCGCGGAGCCAATCTCTGGATCTTGATTTTCGCCATCTTTGTCGCTTCTCTGGGCCTGAACACCAACTCAGCCGCCGTCATCATCGGTGCCATGTTGATTTCTCCGCTCATGGGTCCGATTGTCGGCATGGGACTGGGCGTGGGCATCTACGATTTCGAACTGCTCAAACGGGCGTTCCGCAGTTTTGCCACCGCCACTATTTTCAGTGTGCTCACGGCAACGTTCTATTTTGCCATCACACCCATAAACGAAGCCCAGTCCGAACTGCTTGCCCGGACCTCACCTACGATTTACGACGTGCTCATCGCGCTCTTCGGCGGACTGGCCGGCATCGTAGCCTTGTGTAGCACGGGGCAACGCGGAGGTAACGTCATTCCCGGCGTAGCCATAGCCACAGCTATCATGCCTCCCCTCTGTACGACCGGTTTCGGACTAGCCACGGGCAACTGGCTTTACGCAGCCGGAGCCTTCTATCTCTATCTCATCAATTCCATTTTCATTGCTTTGGCCACGTTCGTAGGAGTGAACATCCTGGATTTCAAGAAGAAGGTATTTGTGGACAAACAGCGGGAAAAGCGAGTGAAGCATATCATTATCACCATAGCCGTGCTCACGATGCTACCTTCTGCCCTTCTTACCTATACGCTGGTCCGGGAAGACATATTCATGAGTAAGGTCAATAATTTCGTAACACAAGTCGTCACGTCCGACCAAACGCAGGTCATCACAAAAAAGGCAGACTACCGCACCAAAGAAATCCGCCTCGTTACCATCGGGGAAGAGATAGCCGAAAAAGAATTGGAAAGGATGAGAAGCCAGATGGAACGCTTCGGATTAAAGGACGTCAAACTGTCTATCGTACAAGGCACAAAGAATCTCAGCACAAACGAACTGAAGTCGATGCTGAACGATCCGGCCGTCAAACAGGCAGACAAAAGTGCACAGTTGTTGGCCAATGAACAGGAACGCGGGGACCGGTTGCAGAAAGAATTGGACTTTTACAAAGCTACTGAACAACAAGCCCAGTCCGTCAGTGCGGAAATGGCGACTCTGTTCCCCGAAGCGGCACGCGTCAGTATCTCTCGCACCATTTCCTATACTGTCGGCGACAGTACGAAGAAAGACTCTTTGACCTTGGTAAGTCTTACTCTGAAAGAAAAGTTATCGGCTCAGAATCGGGAGAAGATGGAGGAATGGCTCAAAGCCAGACTAAAAGCCCAAAACATGAAACTCATTGTCGGAACAAAGATAGAAAACAACAAAAAATAACCATTTAACAGATAAATATGAAGAAAAAGTTTTTAACGTTACTCGCCTTCGTTTGTGGTCTCAACGGTATGAAGGCCGATGAAGGCATGTGGATGCTCAGCCACATTTCGCCCAAAAGTATGAAGGTCATGAAGGATTTGGGACTGCAAATGAGCGAAAAAGAATTGTATAATACGAAAGGCACCTCGCTGAAAGACGCTGTGGTCAGTTTCGGTGGTTTCTGTTCCGGTGTCGTAGTCTCACCGGACGGTTTGGTCTTTACAAACCACCACTGCGGCTTCGGCAACATACAAGCTTTGGCCACACCTGAAAACGACATCCTGAAGAACGGATTCGTAGCCCGTACACAAGCGGAAGAACTTCCGGCGAAAGGCCTTTATGTACAGATCCTCCAAAGGACGGAAGATATCACCAAACGGGTAAACAAAGCTTTGGACAAATACTACAAGGAACATGCCGCCGAGATGGCCCAATTGGGTGAAAATGCCAAAGAAAAAATGCGTTGGAACAGTGTGGACTCCATCTGCCTGGCCATAGAAAACGAATATGCAAAGAAATATCCGGAGTTGATTTGTGAAGTCAGCCCTTATTACACGGGAAACGCCTTCTATGTCAACGTATATAAACAATACGACGACATCCGTCTGGTATTCGCACCGCCTCAAAGCTTAGGCAAGTTCGGCGGTGAAACGGACAATTGGATGTGGCCGCGCCAAACCTGCGACTTCAGTGTCTTCCGCATTTATGCCGACAAGGACAACCAGCCTGCCGAATACAGTGCGGACAACCGCCCGTTGAAAGCCGAACGCTATGCAAAAGTCTCTTTAGAAGGTTTCAAGAAAGGAGACTACTGTATGACCATCGGCTATCCCGGACGTACCAACCGTTATCTCTCTTCTTACGGAATCGTGGAACGCATGGAGAATACCAACGAATCCCGAATCAATGTACGTGGTGTGAAGCAAGGGATATGGAAGAAATGGATGGACAGCGATCCGAAAATCCGTTTGCAGTATGCTTCCAAATATGCCAACAGTTCCAACTATTGGAAAAACAGTATCGGCATGAACAAGGCACTTAAAGAGTTGAAAGTCGTAGAACAGAAGAAAAAACAAGAACAACAAATCAACGAATGGGCACAAAAAAGCAAAAAAAGACAAGAACGCTTCGGCAACTTGGCTCCCGAACTTGAAAAAGCGTACGCAGCCCGCAAAGACGGCAACCGCGCCATCGCGTTCCTGAACGAGTCTTTCCTTGGAGGTCCTGACCTGATGCGTATCGCTTTCTACTTCGACAACTTGCAAAACGCAGGAGGAGAAACGGGCAAGGCAACTTGGAAAAACCGTCTGCGTCAACAATACAAGGACTGGAACGAGGAGGTCGACAAGGAAACGATGACGGCCTTGATAGACAATTACGCCAAGCAAGTAAAACCCGAATATCTGCCGGACTTCTACCAGACGATAGAAAAAGAATACAATAACGACATCCGTGCCTATGTGGATGCCATGTTCAAACAGTCGGTCCTGACCGATACAAACTGTGTCAATCTGACGCTGACCCAAGAACAAAAAGATAATGACATGGCACTGAAATGCCTGAAGAGTGTGATGGAACTTGGCGGAAAAGTATCTGACCAAATCAGTCAGTACAACATGGACGTGGCAGAAAAGGAAAGACTGCTTTGCGAAGCCATACTTGAAATGGAAATGGACCAGCCACATTATTCGGATGCGAACTCGACCATGCGCCTGAGCTACGGTTTCGTAGACGACTACACCAGTGCTGCCGGACACCAGAACTACTTTACTACCATGCTGAGTCTGTTGGATAAAGTAGCACAAAGCGACAGAATAGATGAATATAAAGTGGAACCGGAAGTCAAAGCTCTCTTCGAAAAAGGCGACTTCGGCCCTTACAAAGACAAGGAAAGCGGCGAAATGCAACTCTGTTTTCTTACGAACAACGACATTACCGGCGGAAATTCCGGCAGCCCGATGTTCAACGGCAAGGGCGAACTTATCGGACTGGCTTTCGACGGCAACTGGGACGCCTTGAGCAGCGACATTACTTTCACACAGGATTTGACCCGTTGTATCGGTGTAGACATCCGTTATGTACTTTACATCATCGACCGATGGGGCAAGGCGGAACGTCTTATCCAAGAAATAGGTGCACGATAATTTTTGTCCCGAACCCATTATCCGGCCGGACCGTCTTTAGTATATTAAGGATGGTCCGGCTGTGTTATCAACCACATGCTTTGCAGATATTTAACATAAGTTTCTGCGAAACAAAATTGTATTATTGGATACTAAACTATAAATTTGCGAACAGTTTATAACTTAATTTCAATTTTGAACAAACCATTCTAAACAAAAGCATCATGAAAAACAAGTTTACTCATTTCCTGATGGCCGGAGCTTTGGTCTGCTGGAGTTCCTACACGTTGCATGCACAGACTGAAGTCACAGACACTTACCTAAAGAATCCAAGTTTTGAAAGCAACTTCACGGACTGGGATAATGCCGGAATGCAAACCCAAACGAATACCTCTTTTTCCAAAAAAGACGGTAATACTTACGTAGAACAATGGGTCGGACAAGGTAACAAAGTAGCTGATGCCCATGTCAGTCAAACGCTGACCTCTCTGAAAAACGGGGTCTACAAGCTGACCGTAGCCGCACAAAACATTCAGCAAAACAGTTCGGCCACACAAAGCGGAGCGTATGTCTTTGCGGATAATGAACAAGTTTCTGTCGGTGCCATCAATGACTACTCCCTGACCTTTACGGTCATCGAAGGACAAGCCACCGTAGGTTTCAAAGCAGAAAACGCTACCGGAAATTGGATCGCCTGCGATAACTTCCGACTGTATGCTGTCAACAATGATTTAACAGAAATACAAGAAGAACTGCAACGCCGCATCGAACAGGCACAAACATTGGTTTCCGAAAAAATGCAAAAGGACGTGCTCTCGGAACTCAATGCCGCTATTCAAGCCGCTCAACAGGAAGTGGGAGCACCCACCGACGAAAATATAGCCGAGGTTGCCGTCCGCCTGCGCAAAGCTACCACAGAAGCTCAAACGTCCATCGAAGCTTACCGAGAACTTCAAGCCGCCATTGACAAGGCACTTGAAGCATACGGTGACGGTAGCCAAAGCGGAGCAGAAGAATTCGATGCCGCCATCCAATCGGCCCAATCCACAGTAAATAACTTAGAAGCCAGCCTGGAAGACCTGGCACTTGCCGTCACCCAATTGGAAACAGCAACTTTAGCGTTTTCCTTGGCTAACGCAACCGGCACGGTTCCTACTGTAGTAACCGACACACGATATGCACGCGGCTCCACGATGGCATTCGGACGAAGCACCATATCCGGCGTGTCCACATCCGATTTATTGGAACACGGTTTTTGCTGGAGTACTTCTCCCGACCCCACCGTTCTGGATCATCGTACAACCGAATACCTGAACAACAACGGTTACATCTACTGGATGAAAGACCTGGAACCGTCTACCATTTATTACATACGTGCCTACGCCATGACCAAAGGCTATGCCGTAGGCTATGGAGACGTAATAAAAGTAATCACGCTACCGGAGGGTAAAATAACATGGTCTTACAATAACGGTGGACCGGCCGACGCCAATGCACGCATCAATGCTGCCGTAGGTTCTGCCGTAGACTACTGGAACGAACTGACCAGCATACAAGGACTCCATTTGACTGTTAGTTTCGGCTCAGGAACTCCCACAGCCGACTGTAGCTACGGCGGCTCGATGAGAGTCGGCCCGAATGCCAGCTACCAACGCACCGGTACTATCATGCACGAGATGGGGCACGCCGTGGGAGTCGGAACATGGGGGCCTTGGTGGGACAGTAACTTAAGGGCCAACGGTGACCGGGGCGACTGGTTAGGCGAACGAGCCAATGCAGTCCTACGGTTCTGGGACAATAATCCGACAGCAGTCATGACCGGAGACAACACACACATGTGGCCTTATGGCATCAACGGCGCACACGAAGACACAGGAAGCGAAGTGCTGTACATAGGCAACAGCCTGATCACGCAGGGGCTCGGCGAAGACGGACTTCCCCCCACCGGAGGATTTGCCACCCCCGCCTACGTATTCGAGCAGGAAGACCACGTAAAATACTATCTCAAGAACGAAGACAAAACAGCCGGCCTCTATACATCTTATTTAGTGGCCAATCCCAACAGTACTGCCATCACATGCGAAGAAATGACCGCTGCCGAAGCTGCGGCAAACGACAATGCGGCGTGGTATGTCACGTTTAACCCGAAGACCTGCTACTATCAGCTTCGCAACGTGGGAACAGGACAATATCTGACATACAATACATCCAGAAACAAATTCCTCACCACCAATAAAGAAACTCCGACAACGGCTGAAAGCTTCCAGTTCATGCGCGGACGTACAGATGTCAATATCGGGACAGGCAGCACCGCTGTCACAGCACGGGGTTATTGGATTATCCGGCCGGAAAAAACGCTCAATCCCCCATGTATGGGTTCTAATGCCGGAGGAAGAATAACCAACGAAACTTTCAACATTGCCAACTCGGCTAAAGACCAACGCTGGGTCATATTGTCCGGCGAAGAGCTTCAGGCATTCGACACCGCAGTAAAGGACGAACGCAAAGCTGAACTCGAAGACATGCTGGCCCATATTAAAGCATTGGCAAACACCCCGCATACCGAAGACGTAGCCGGCACGGATGCCACGCTGACGGCCAAACTATCGGAAATCGAAGAGAAGAGCCGCGACACGGAAATCACTTCAGAGGGAATCTCCTCTCTGACGGAAGAAGCCCTGACTGCCGGAATGGCATTCCTGGCCGAAGCCACCCCGGAAAGCGTAGAACAGCCTTTCGACATCACATTCCTGATGTCCGATGCCGGACTCACGGACGGCGAAGGCTGGTCCTCCAAACCGACCATATCATTCTCTTGCGGCGAGTTCTTCGAGAAGACATTCGACTTCAACCAGACTGTCACTGGGCTTCCGGCCGGAACTTACCAATTCAAAGGCCGAGGATTCCAACGCCCGGGAACCACAGCAGACGTGTATAAAGCTTTTATTGCCGGACAAGACGATGTGAATGCTACAATCTATGCCGGTGACAAAGAAGCCAAAATACAAAATATTGCAGCAGAGGCACAAACCAAGAAACTGGGCGGAAGCGAAACGGCCGTAGGCTCCAATCCGACCCGCTACGTACCGAACAACATGCAAGCTGCAAGCTTATATTTTGCAGCCGACCTTTATGACAACGGCGTAGTCACACAGTTGACAGAAGACGAATCCAAGCTGAAAGTCGGCATGCGCTGCAGTGAAACAAGCTCTAACTATTGGTGTATATTCGATGACTTCCGCCTGTATTATTACGGAAGCATGTCTCCGGACTTCGTAACCGACATCCGTCCGGCCATTACCGACAAGACACAGGCAGAAGACCTTTTTGCCACTCCTTCGGATGTGTACAGCCTCAGCGGTGTTTGCGTGCGTCGGCAAGCCACGTCGCTCGACGGTCTCGGACGCGGCATCTACATTGTGAATGGCTGGAAAGTCATCGTTAAATAAATCAGAAGTCTTGCATTCGGAATAAAAAAATCTCCCGGTTACGTTTAGGTTCGTAACCGGGAGATTTTTCCATCTTATTTTTTCGGGAAACGACGCGCCCATCCTTCTTCCGAGAAGTCCGGCTCATCACCTACCAAGTCCTTTCCGTCTTGCGGCTGGAAGAACTGTTTCCAATCGTCTTTCGTATATTTCTTACCGTGCGGTGCGGTGTATCCCCGTTCTTCACGAGACGGTTTGGCTGCTTTGGATAATTTGCTCCCACTCGGCAGACTTCGAGCAAGCTCGGTCTGCTCTCGCTTACTCGCAAATTTCCGTGCATTATCCTTGCCGCCCATATCCTTACCTTTTTTGCCCTTTCCTTTGCCGGACATGGCCTCTTCGTAGGTTTTTCCTCCACCATGTTTCTTACGGTCGCGACTGCCCTTTGCGTCACCCCCACTCCGGCCATCACGACCGGACCGACGGTTCGACTTGCCTTCTCCGGCCTCGTGAGCCTCTCCGGTAGCCACTTCCACGTTGACTTTACGTCCCTTCACCTGCACACCGGAAAGCCCGTGCAACACACGGTCGGCCTCACCGTCGGGCACCTCAAAGAAAGAGAAGCTCTTCATCAGGTCGATACGCCCGATTTCCACCTTGCCTTGCACATGGTCGTTCACCAGTTTCATCACCTCTTTGGCATAGAAACCGTCCACCTTACCTAAATTAAGGAACAATCGGGTGTATCCCTCTTCGGGCTTGCGTCCGCCGCGTTTGCCTTTTTTGTCGCCCTTCTCCCCACGTCCCGTCGGTTCGCTGATTTCAGGCGCGTTGGCATAGTATTGCAGGAAACGGCCGAACTCCCGACTCACCACACGCTTGATGAGGTCTTCTTTGTCGAGCCATTCCAACTTGCGGTACACTTCGGGCAGGAACTGTTCGATTTCCTCCTCGTCCACCTCCACGCGCTCGATGTCGTCTATTACCTTATATAATTGTTTGGCACAGATTTCCTTGCCGCTGGGCATCTCCCCTTTGACAAACTCCTTGCCGATAACCTTTTCTATCTCGCGGATTTTGGAACGTTCGCGCGTGTGGACGATACAAATACTCGTCCCCTTCTTGCCCGCACGTCCCGTACGCCCGCTGCGGTGTGTGTAATTCTCGATGTCGTCCGGCATACCGTAATTGATGACGTGCGTCAAGTCCTCCACGTCGAGTCCTCGCGCCGCCACGTCGGTAGCCACGAGGAACTGTACGCGGTGCTGGCGGAATTTCTGCATCGTCAGGTCACGCTGTTGCTGCGAAAGGTCGCCATGCAACGAGTCGGCATTGTAACCATCCTGTATGAGCTTGTCGGCCACTTCCTGCGTCTCCATGCGCGTGCGGCAGAAGATGATGGCATAAATCTTGGGATAATAATCCACGATACGCTTCAAGGCCAGGTATTTGTCCTTGGCATGCACCATGTAATACACGTGGTTCACCGTTTCCGCTCCCTCGTTGCGCGAGCCTACCACGATTTCCTTGGCCTCGCGCAGGTACTTCTTCGAGATACGCTCTATCTCACGGCTCATCGTGGCAGAGAAGAGCAATGTGTTATGGTTTTCGGGCACCCCGGCCAGAATCTTGTCGATACTCTCCGTGAAACCCATGGAAAGCATCTCGTCGGCTTCGTCCAACACCACGTTTTCCACATGCTCCAGCGAAGCCGCCCCACGCTCCATCAGGTCGATCAGGCGGCCCGGTGTGGCCACGATGACCTGTACGCCCTTCCTCAGCGTACGGATTTGCGGTTCGATGTTCGCACCACCGTACACCGGCAATACGCGCACACCGGGCAGGTATTTGGAGTAGTTCTCCAAATCATCCGCTATCTGCAAACAAAGTTCTCGGGTGGGACTCAGGATGAGAGCCTGCGTCACATTGCGCGTGGCATCCACTTTCTGCAAGACGGGCAAACCGTAAGCTGCTGTTTTTCCGGTACCGGTCTGTGCCAGTGCCACAACGTCGTTATTCACTCCCAGCAAGTAAGGAATCACTTCCTCCTGTACCGGCATCGGGTTTTCATACCCCATTTCCTCAATAGCTTGTCTGATTTCCGCAGAAACACCAAGCTCCTCAAAAGTTTTCAATACGTTAATTATTAAATTAATACACCAAAGGCAGCGCACGGCGCTTACAACATACAAAAACAACCCTTCAGTGTATCACAACGCCTGAAAACCGCCTTCCCTAAAAATTGGATGGGCAAAGGTACGACAAATCTTCGTTTTTTTCACTTTTTTCTACGACTTATTCCACTTTTTTATCGTATGTTTGCATTCACTTGTTTCTAAACCAGACATTCATGCGCAAAGTCATCGGGATGGGCGAAACCATCATGGACATTATCTTTCACGGAGCACAGCCTACGGCTGCCGTTCCGGGCGGCTCGTCGTTCAACAGTATCATTTCCATCGGACGGGCGGGCATCCCGGCCGTTTTCGTCGGCGAAACGGGACACGACGAAGTGGGACGGCGCATTGCGGATTTCCTGAACGCCAACCATGTGGACGCCAGTTACCTGCGGATGCGCGGCGACATCCAATCCGCCGTGTCACTGGCCTTCCTCGACGAACGGAACGATGCCCATTACATGTTCTACAAACAACCGCCGCGCACGCTGGAGGATTTCATCCACCCCACGGTGGAAACCGACGACATCATACAATTCGGCTCCTATTATGCCCTCAATCCCTACATCCGTCCCCAAGTCAAATCGTTTCTGGAATACGCCCGCAGCCGGAACGCCATCCTGTACTACGACCTGAACTACCGCCGTACCTACAAAGACAGAATCCGGGAACTCCTTCCGTCCATCCACGAAAACTTCCGGCTGGCCGACCTCGTACGCGGTTCGGCCGACGACTTCGAGGTGATGTACGGCCTGCGTGATGCGGAGGAAATCTACCGGCTGCATATCGCGCCCTACTGCCCGCTTTTTCTCTGTACCTACGGAGCGGAAGGCGTCGTGCTGTGCACACCCGAAGGAAGCTCACGCTTTCCGGTACCGCCCGTACGCACAGTCAGTACCATCGGAGCGGGAGACAACTTCAATGCCGGATTCATTTACGGGCTGATACGCTATGGTATCCGCCGCATCGACCTGCCCGGCCTGCCCTGCGCACAATGGCATCAAGCCGTCGACTGCGGCATACGGTTCGCCGCCGACGTCTGCGGCAGCATACACAACTCCATCGACGAAGAATTCGGAAAGCAGATGGCCAAGGAACTTCGGGCCTCGTCCGGGCAAGATGTTCAGAAATAAAAGCGCAGTCCGCCCGTCACGAAGAAGTGGAAATAACCGTCCAATTCTTTCCGTTTCCCGGACTTGCCCAGTTCGCCTAAGCCATCATCGGGAAAGAACTCCCTTGCAAAGTCTTTGCCGGGAAACCAACCGAGGATGTACCCTCCGTTCAATCCTACACCGACATGCTCGGCCAGACGGTACTCCAATCCCAACTGGAAATGCCCGCCCCAGCCATCCAAACCGTAATCCAACCGAGAGTTGTCGCGTACCTTTTCGCGCGAAAAGAATGCCCCTAACCCCAAAGCAGCCTTTGCCGACCAATAATCACTGAAAAACGTCCTGACCACAAACTCGGGTCCGATATAGAAGAAATTCATGTGAAACCGCTCGTCGGCCACCTCCGGCGGAGACGCAAGACCATAAGCCCGGGAATGGTAAGCCGAGAAAAACAGACCGCCTCCCAGCCCTTTACGCCCCACCCAGTCCCATCCGGCCTGCATCTCCGTGCCCCGGCGCGGATGGCCCCACACGGCTACTCCTCCGGGCGTACGCAATTCACTGGTGATGAATCCCCCTCCGGCATTCAAGTAAAGTGTGCTCGTACCGTCTTTCTTTTCATCCTTCGCGGTCTCATGATCCGAATCCGTCCAAAAACGATTCGCGGCAAGCCCGTCCAACGCTTGGTCTACTTCCAAACGTGTACCCGGAAAACGCAACATATAACCGTCCATCCTGTACGACCGTCCCATGAAAGACGAAGATTTCTCTTTCACGGCAAAGGCGTTGCCGCCCACCTTGGCCGTCTCCACCTTGACCATGGTCTCAGCATCACTTTCCGTCCCTTTCTCCACGGAAGCACGCCCCAATACTTCGGCCGCAGGGGGCAAGGTATCCTTCGCCTCGAAAAGCCGTACGTCGTACGCCCGCGTGACGGGATAAGACTTCACCACCTCTGTCGTCACTTTCGGACTACATCCCGCGATGAAAAAAGACACACACCCAAAGACAAAAAACGTATTCTTCATTGCATTTTGCTTCATCGTTACATATAAATATGAATTTCCCCCTTGGGAGAAGCGAGCAGAAACAATTCTCTACAAGTCTCCCCACAGACTAAAAAGTTCCTTCCAAAATTATCATTTTTATTTTTAAGAAACAACATCATACCGCACTTTTATGTCAAACGGTAACAAACTGTCAGCCTTTCTTCGCAAAAAAGGGATGAAAAAAATGATTTCCGGAAGCAGTCGGAAAGACTTTTTGCATATTTATGCGCATATTCCGCCGATTTTCACATAAAAAACCGCATATATGCAAATCAATCACAAGAGAATGATTTTCCGTTTGGCTGAAAGCGAAAAATTTTTCTCCGCATAACTTTCCGAACCTAACCGCAGAAAAAGGAAAACGGCCCGTGTGAACCTCAAAAAGAGGTCTCGAAAAAGCGGATTTTCCACCTATTTGCCCCGCTCCGGACCTCACGAAATTCCTGTCACATCTCCATGAAAATCCACATGATGCTTACCCATAACCTCATGGCATGCTACGTTACAACTCTCACAGGGCTTCGGAAAGAAAGCAAAAAAAGAAAACGAACGACATTACGTCAAAAGGAAAACCGCCATGGCTGGCGTATTCGCAGGCGAAGCCCTATCCGGAATGATATGGGCCATTCTCAGAGAGTTGAATCTGACACTTTGACAGAAAGCCAATCCGGTCTTTTCCCTCCGTACCGTGAGCTTCGGGAAAATTACGCCAAGACAGCCTGAAGCTCATCCCACGAACGTGCCACGACAAGGTATTGCTCCAAGGGAACATTGACGAAACCTCGCCGGTCCATCTCCTGCAACACCTCAACCAGCCCGTCCCAAAATCCGTCTAAAGCAAACAAAACCACTTTCTTCCGGTGATAGCCGATACTATTTGCAGCCATCACGGTGAACACCTCGTCCAGCGTCCCGATACCGCCCGGCAAAGCTACCAGCACGTCGCTACGCTCCACCATAATGGCTTTACGGTCACTCAAATCGTGACACGGTACCACCTCGTCCACATAACGGCTCACGCGCCGGCGCGCTTCCAAGACAGACGGTACAATGCCCACCACATGCCCACCGGCATCTTTCACTCCGCGTGCGGCGCTCTCCATCAGACCGGAATCGGCTCCGCCATACACCAACGTCAGGCCGCGCTCCCCCACGAGGCGGCCAAAAGCCCCGGCCAAGTCATAATAGCTTGCCTCAAGCCGGTCCGAAGCGGCACCAAAAAGACCGATAGATTCCATGTCTGTCTGATTTAAAGGAAAAGGCATCCGCCTTTACAGTTTCACATCTTCCAGGTTTATCAGCCCGTTTACAATCGCATAAATGGTCAGCCCTGCGGGAGAATGAATCTGGAGTTTACGGCTGATGTTGCGGCGATGCGTCATCACGGTATTGACCGAGATATACAACTGTTCGGCGATTTCCTTGTTCGACATACCCTTCACTACGCAAACGATAACTTCTTTCTCCCGGTCGCTCAATGCATCATTCGCGCTATCCTCCCCGTCTTGTTCCTCTGTTTGGGGATTTTCCTCGCGAGCCTGTTCCTGACGTTCGTCTTCCAACCGCACCACGGCTTCCAGAAACAAGGTGTCCTCCAAATGGCAATGGCTGAACAGGTCTTCTTCCGTCATGAAAAGGTCTATCAACACGTCGTTGAGCAACTGCGCGTTGCTGTCTGTGGGATAATACTTGATGATGATGCTTTTCAGTTCGGAGAGGCTTTTTTCAAGCTGTGCGTGGTTGTCGTGATGCTGATGAGACAGTTTGTGGATGTTCACGTCCGGACTGGTTTTCACGCCCTTCATCAAATCGGTCACATACGTATGGATATGCTTGTCCTCGTAATCCATGTGACGTCCGACTTCCGAAGCGAACTCGTCGTAAAACTTCAGGATGAGAAATGCAATCTGATTGCGCGCCGAACAGTCTATCGCTTCTATCAGTTTACGCCGGATGGCCGGCAAACGGAACTTCACAAAGTAATCATGAGAGCGGCGAAGGTAATTCATTAATGCCGTGAGCGACAAAGACTCCACAATATCGGACAGATTCGATGTCCGCCCATTGGAACGTATGAAATTCACCACTGCCAAAAAAGTGGGGGCATCTACTCCCGCTGCCAAGCAGGTTTCACTCACCGTATGGTCGCCAAACCCTAACGTAAGCCCGAACCGACTAATCACCTGCAAGATGCGGTAATCATCGCAAATGATATCCCCCATCCGGTCGGTCTCTTTATATTTTTCAGACATGATACCTTAAATCGTTAAACTTCTTGCAAAGAACGGAAAAAAAAACGACCCTGACAATCGCTATAATTGAGTATTATCAAAAAATATTAGGTAAATACCACCTCATGTAGGTATACCGCCCTAATCACCCCTCAAATGAATTTGCCCATTTTTGTGTATTGGTATTTTTTAACCAACCCGGTAACTTTGCAGCGTCAAAACAAAGAAAAGGGTAAAAAGATAGAAAAAACAATAATAAGATGAACCAAAAGAAAAATCTGCTGACCGCCGCATTGGCCGTCCTGACAGCCTTTAGTAGTGTTTCGGCCCAAGGAGGCGAAGACGGCGGCAGCACTTACGAGAAATTCCGCGTGGGCGGATATGGTGAAATGGTGGCTAATTTCAAGGATTACGGCATCAACCGGTATTGGGGCAGCAAAGTAGGGAATCCCAAGACGGATCGCAATACCATCTCCATTCCCCGCTTCGTGATCGCTTTCGACTATAAATTCACACCCAAATGGATATTGGGAGCCGAAATCGAATTTGAAAGCGGAGGAACGGGAGCTGCTTACGAACTGGAGAACAGTGAAAACGGTGAATATGAAACGGAAATAGAAAAAGGCGGTGAAGTAGCCTTGGAACAGTTCCACATCACGCGCCTCATCCTCCCGGAGATCAACGTACGCGTAGGACATGTCATCGTACCGGTAGGTTTGACCAACTCCCATCACGAACCCGTCAATTTCTTCGGTACGAGCCGTCCGGAGGGGGAAACGAAAATCATCCCCTGTACTTGGCATGAAACGGGTCTTGAATTGTTCGGTACGCTGGGTAAGGGATGGGCCACGTTTGACTACCAGGCTATGGTAGTGACCGGCCTCAACGCCAATGGTTTCGACCGTAAGACTTGGGCCGGAAGCGGTAAGACCAGCATCTTCGAGTATGACAACTTCACCTCACCGGCCTACGTAGCTCGCGTGGATTACCGCGGAGTGCCGGGCCTGCGCGTGGGAGGTTCATGGTATTTCTGCAACAACATAGGAGCCAATTCTGACAAGCCCACGACTTACACGAGTTACGGTGATATCCCGGTAAGGATATACACGGTGGATGCACAGTACATCAACCGTTTCCTGACCTTCCGTGGAAACTGCATCTTCGGCAACCTCGGCAAGAGCGACAAACTGAGCCAGGAAAACTTGAACTTAGGAAACAAGAGTCCTTACACCCGTGCCGTCCCCATTGCCAAGAGGGCTGTGAGCTACGGAGCGGAATTAGGCTTGAACCTGCAAGGTATCGCAGGCACCCCCAAATGCCCCGCCCTCTACCCGTTTGCCCGTTACGAATACTACAACCCGCAGGAGGAGGTGATTGCCCGTCAGGGACCCGATGACCGCGAGAAGGTAGGCATGTGGACGGCCGGCCTGAACTGGAAGGCCCTGCCGAACTTGGTATTCAAGGCCGACTACACGACCCGTAAAATCGGCGGCGGCAAATACAACAGCGAAAATGAGTTTGCCATCGGTGTAGCCTACGTAGGTTGGTTCTGGAGCAAATAACAGGAGAATATATCATTTCAAATCATTCATAAAAACATAACAAAAACAAAAGCAATGAAAAAGAAATTTCTTTATTCAGCCTTATTCCTGATGGGAATGGCCTTTACAGGTTTCACAGCCACTTCTTGTAACGATGATGAAGACGGAGGCAATGGAGGCAACGAATTCGATGAAGCTGCGAATTTGAACTATACTCCGGAAAACGCAGCCAGTTGGCGCAACTATTCGCTCCAAGTAGCCAAGTTGTTGCAAAAGGATGCCACGACCCTCTATGACAGTTGGGAGACTTCCTTCCAAGGCGGGGATGCTTTCAAAAAGACTTTCACGGAACACAACGGCGGCGATTACACCTCGGCATTGAGCTGTATCGAACAAATCATCGACAAGTGCGTGGAAATCACGGACGAAGTGGGCAACTCCAAAATCGGCGACCCCTACAACAAATGGACGGCCGGACAGCATACCGAAGCCCTCTACGCCGTAGAGTCTTGGTACAGTTTCCACTCACGCGACGACTATTCCAACAACATCCGCTCCATCCGCAACTCTTACTTCAACAGCATGGACAGTACTATTAGCCAATACTCATTGTATAATCTGGTACAAAAAATCGATCCTGCATTGAACACAAAGGTTGCCAACGAAATCGAAAGTACGAAGAACGCCATCCTTGCCATCCCGCAACCGTTCCGTAACAACATCGGCGACGAAAAGGTTCCTGTGGCACAATCGGCTTGTATAGCCTTAGGAGAAACCCTTGACAAAGAATTGAAGGCTGCCATCCAGAACGCATATAACAACGGAACCATTACCGATGCAGAAATGGACAGCGTAGTAAGCGGCTTTGTGTACAAGGTGGTATTGCCGACTTATAAGGATTTGAAAGAAAAGAACACAGCCCTCTGTGCAGCCGTTCAGAACTTCTACAACACTCCGAGCGACGCTACTTTCGAGGCAGCTTGCGACGCATGGTTGGTAGCCCGTATGCCGTGGGAACAGAGCGAAGCCTTCTTGTTCGGCCCGGTCGACATCCTCGGTCTTGACCCGAACATGGACAGTTGGCCTTTGGACCAGGTAGCCATCGTCAACATCTTGAACTCCGGCAACTTCGACGATCTGAACTGGGAAGACGGTGACACGGAAGACGAAATCTCTTCTTCACAAGAGGTAAGAGGCTTCCACACGTTGGAGTTCCTGTTGTTCAAGGATGGTAACCCGCGTACCGTTTCTGCACAATAAATCCGACTCATAAGTTCACTGTATCAATTAAAAGTGAAGACAGTCCTCACAAAGGCTGTCTTCACTTATGTGGTATAAAAAAGGAACTATAAAAACAGACATATCACAATGAACCATACTGTAAAATATTTAGCCCTGTTCTCCTTAGCCTTCAGCCTCGCCGCCTGCGACGACGACGGATTGGACGTGAGGGACGTGGAAATCCCGCAAGGTTACGCCCTTTCGGCCGGAATTTCTACTATTTTCCTCAACAGTTCCGTGGCCTACGACACGCAGGCCGACTGGATCGATGCCGACCCCGACTATGCCATGCGCTTCCGCGACGGCGACGGATTGTACGACGACACGCGTACCATCTCGGGAGGCCTCGGCCCGGTCTATGCAGGATATTCCTGCGGAAGCTGCCATCGCAATGCCGGACGTACGAAACCGGAGTTATGGAACGGCGGAGGCAGCTTCGGCGAAGGGGGAAGTGGCTCTTACGGCTTCTCTTCCATGTTGGTGTACATCAGCCGCAAGAACGGCGCATTTTTCCAGAATTACGGACGTGTACTTCATGACCAAGCCATCTACGGCGTTAAACCGGAAGGCAAGTTGAGCGTCAAATGGCATTACGAAAAAGGGGCATTCCCCGACGGAGAGCCCTACGAACTGTGCTATCCCGAATACAGCATCAGCGAATGGTATGCCGACAGCATCGCGCCCGAAGACTTGTTCTGCACCGTCAGAATCCCGTTGCGCCATGTCGGCATGGGGCCGATGATGGCCATCGACCGCCACGAAATAGAGCAACTGGCCGCGAAGAGCAACTACCCGGAATACGGTATCAGCGGACGCGCCAACTATATCACGGAAAAAGGGAAACTGCAATTAGGGCTGAGCGGCAACAAAGCACAGCATGCCGACCTGACCGTGGAGCTTGGCTTCAGCAGTGACTTGGGCGTCACGAACAGCCGCTATCCGGAAGAGATCTGCGAAGGACAGCTTCAGATGCAGGACGGAAGCATGATGGGACTGACATACGACCAGTTGGACATCAGCGCGGAAGAAATGGAGGATGTGGACTTGTACATGCAGGGCCTTGGTGTACCGGCCCGTCGTGACGTGAACGATCCTACGGTGAAACGCGGGGAGGAGATGTTCTACCAAGCCAAATGCCACTTGTGCCATACCGTCACGCTGCATACCCAACCCCGTGGTTCCACTTTGCTGTTAGGTACGCAACTGACGTGGTTGGGCAGCCAGACCATCCACCCCTACTCCGATTTCCTGCTTCACGACATGGGAAGCGAAATCATGGGTGTAGGATTGAACGACAATTACGTAAGCGGACTGGCCCGCGGCAATGAGTGGCGTACCACTCCACTTTGGGGTATCGGGCTACAGGAAAAAGTCAACGGTCACACTTACTTCTTGCACGACGGACGCGCCCGTAACTTTACCGAAGCCATTTTGTGGCACGGCGGAGAAGGAGAAGCCTCGAAAAACCTGTTCAAACAGATGAAGAAAGAAGACCGTGCGGCACTCATCCGATTCCTGCAATCCTTATAACAAGAAGACGAAAGCCTCTTGACAGAACAAGCATCAAACAAAGAAAAAAACAGAAAACAATGAAAAAAATATTTGCGATGACCCTATTGGCGGCTCTCCCTCTTGCCGCCATGGCACAATATGAAGAGGGTAGCGAAAACGGCGTGGTGTCCCTGGCCGGACGCGAAGGGTTCTCCATCCAAACGAAGAAAGCCGACTTTGTGTTCAAACCTTACCTGTTGGTGCAGACTGCGGCTCACATCAATTGGTACGACGACGAAGGCCTGGACAAGGCTTACAACCAAGACAACTTGGCTAATTCGGGATTTGCCGTACCGTATGCCGTACTCGGATTTACGGGAAAAGCGTGGGGCAAGGTATCGTTTAACCTCTCTATCAATGCAGCAGCCAGTGGCGGAGCCATCCTTCAGCAGGCATGGATCGATGTGGCTATGAAAGAAGCTTTTGCCGTACGTATCGGTAAATTCAAGACTCCCTTCTCTCACGGTTACCTGACGACGCTGGGCGAAACCATGATGCCTACACTCCCGACTTCGCTGACCGCGGCGGTCATCATGCCTTATTCGTTGAACGCCGTCACACCGAACATCGGGACGGGATTCGATCTCGGTGTGGAAATCCACGGTTTCGCAGCCAATAAGTTCGGATATGAAATAGGAATCTTCAACGGTACCGGCGCATCGGTCAACACGGCTACGAAAACCATCAGCGACGACTGGCACATCCCGTCCCTGCTCTACGCCGGACGTTTCACCTTCATGCCGAAGGGTATCATGCCCGCCACGCAGGGTAACCCCGACCGCCTGCACGAAGACAAATGGATGTTAGGCGCAAGCGCCAACCTGAATGTGGAAAGCGAGAGTGAAAGCACCAACGACACCCGCGCCGGACTGGAGTTTGCCATGCTGAAAAACAAGCTTTATATCGGAGCCGAAGCCTACTACATGCACGTGGGATTCACCGACCGGCAAAAGATAGACAAGACTTACGATTTCTTGGGCGGCTACGTCCAAGGCGGTTATTTCGTGGCTCCCCGCGTACAGGTTGCCGCACGTTACGACTTCTTTAACCGCAACGGTGTGGACACGAATGGTTTCCTCAATATGCCGGCCGTAGGATGCAATTATTTCTTCAAGAACTGTAACCTGAAACTGCAAGCCATGTATCAGTTCATCGGACGCACCGGACACGACACGCAACTCGACCGTGACAACGACGACCTTGGGTTGGCCAAGCACTCAGGTACCATACAGTTGCAATACTCTTTCTAATATTCGTTAATTCAGCCGATAAAGAATTTACAATGAAAAAAAACTATGGTATATTTGTTCTCCTGTCTGTAGCAATGGGACTCACCGCCTGCGACGACGGCTCCATCCCACGGAAGGAACACACGGCTACGCACACCGGCTTTGCGGCCAAACTGACCGGGCACATCACCGGTGCGGACAGTTGGCCGGAATATTACCAGCTTGTATTGGCCGGGTTCGGAGACAGCGAATACGCGACTACGCAAGTGCTCGTCAGCCCCGACGCGAACAGCAACGTGAACCTCACCCTACCTAACATCGGGAGCGACGTGAAAACCATCGAGCTATGCGTGACCAACCGGTTGCGCAAACGTGTCCTGACGTATCAAAGTCTGGATGTAGCTTCGATTTCGGGAGATACGCTCTACATGGATGCCGGACAGGTGGATGCCCACATGTATGCAGCCATACAAGAGAACATATTTGACAAAACCTGCGCACAGTGCCACGGAGGAAGCACCTCTCCCGCAGCCGGACTTTACCTGACGGCCGACAAGAGCCATGCCAGCCTTGTAAACCAACCGTCTACACAGGTCGAGGACGGCATCCGTGTCATTCCGGGCAACGCCGAAGAAAGCATCTTGCATAAGGTTATCAATCCTGGCAATGTACTCGGCTTAGGTTTCAGTCACGAAAATATGATAACTTCATCAACCGACCTGCGGCTTATAGACGAATGGATCAACGCAGGCGCCAAAGAATAGGAACAACATGGATAAAAGCAAAGTTTTTTGGGAAGATCTGGGTGTAACGGCGGAAATATCCGCCTTTACCCCACAAGATAAGATAGAAGAGTTCCACGTCATGTTGCATGTGGAGCCGGGAGCCGAACTCTTCGACGGACAACTCAAACGAATTTACGAAGGAGAGGAACGGCTGTTGCGGTTGCCGCAGGTCATGGGTGCCGACGTCATCCTGAAGCGATACTTTCTCAGCGATTCGACCAACCAACAGCCTCTGATGAAGCAGGAAGCGGACTGTTCCGTATCCGTCATCCAGCAACCACCGCTCGACGGCAGCAAGGTGGCCGTATGGCTGTATCTGCAAAAAGGCAGCAAGGTAGCCAACGTGAACGGTGTCATCGTGGCGGAACACAACGGTTACCGTCATTTATGGAAGATGGGCATGCACGAACACAAGGGCGACTCGGCCTGGCAAACGGAATCTCTGCTCATCAGTTACGAGGAAACCTTACAAAGCTTCAACGCCACGCTGGCAGACAACTGTATCCGTACGTGGTTTTTCGTACGCGATGTAGACACGCAGTACGCCGGCATGGTGAAAGCACGTAAGGAAAACTTCGCCGAACAAGGACTCACCGAACGGACCCACTACATCAGCAGTACGGGCATCGGCGGACTGCCCGCAGACACACGGGCCTTGGTACAGATGGGAACGTATGCCCTCACGGGGTTTGAACCTTCACAGCAACGCTACCTGTACGCTCCCACCCACCTGAACCCTACTTATGAATACGGGGTTACGTTCGAGCGGGGTACCGTCATGGAATACGGCGACCGTGCCCAAGTGTTCATCAGCGGCACGGCCAGCATCAACAACAAAGGGGAGGTGGTGCATGTGGGCAACATCGTGAAACAAACCGAACGCATGTGGGAAAATGTAGGAGTCCTGCTTGAAGAAGGCGGCGCATCATTCGACGATGTCATGCAAATCATCGTTTACCTGCGCGATGTCTGCGATTACCCGACCGTGAAAGAGATGTTCGCCCGACGGTTCCCCGACACTCCGAAAGTCATCACCTTGGCACCGGTATGCCGACCTACATGGCTTATCGAAATGGAATGTATCGCCGTGAAAAAACGTTGCAACGAAAAGTATCGCGACTTTTAAGGACTTATCCGGTACATTCCCTCTACATCATGAAGTCAGTTCCTTTCATACTACTTTTTTGGGCTGCCGCGGGCATCGGTATATCCACGTTTGTGGAAGATGCCCACGGCACGCCTTTTATCCAAACCTACGTCTACGGCACTTGGTGGTTCAAACTGTTATGGACCGCCGTCATGGTCACTTTGGCCGCACTTTTCGTACGCCGTAAAATGTGGAAAAACTTTCCGCTTCTCGTCCTTCATCTCAGTTTCGGCGTGATATTCGCCGGAGCGCTCACCACCGCCTTTACCGGACATAAAGGAATATTGCACTTGCGTAAAGGCCAGCCTACGGGAGAATATGTCAACGAACGGAAACAAGTGGCACGCCTGCCTTTCATGATGTGTTTAGACAGCTTCCGCATAGCATATTATCCGGGCACGGAAGCTCCTGCCGACTACGTGAGCCAAATCTCCTGCCAACATATCGACGGCGACATCTTTGCCCGGCCAATTGTTTCCATGAACCGGATTTTTTCTGCACAAGGGTACCGTTTTTACCAGTCTTCCTACGATGAAGATTTGGAAGGCAGTTGGCTTTCGGTAAACTATGACCCTTGGGGGACGGGCATCACCTACACCGGTTTCTGCCTGATGGGATTGGGCTGCCTGCTCCTGCTGTGCGCCCGGGGCGGAGACTTCCGCCGTCTGCTAAGGCATCCGCTGATCCGGAAAGGCGGACTGTTCCTAATAGCCTTGTTTGGGGGCTGTCAACTGAAAGCCGACCCGGCCTTGCCCGTAGTCAAGCGGGTACAAGCCGACAGTCTGGCTATCCAACAAGTGGTCTACAACGACCGCGTCGCCCCGTTCAACACACTTGCACGGGATTTCGTACAAAAAATATACGGACGACCATCCTTCCACGGAATCACCCCGGAACAGGTGGTGAGCAGTTGGATGCTCTACCCCGAAGAATGGAACCGCACTCCCATTATCCGTATCAAAAATCAAGAGTTGCGCACCGCTTTAGGCCTTAAAGAAGAATATGCCTCGCTCAATCATTTGTTCGACGGGACACAATACAAGCTACAGCCTTTATGGCAACGCGAACAAGGCAACCGGAGCAAACTGGCCCAGGCCATACAGGAGACGGACGAAAAAGTAGGACTCATCCTCATGCTCCGGCAGGGCACGCTCGTCCGTCCGCTACCGCCCGACGTTTCACCTCTCAGTACCCAGAAAGTCAACGCCGAACTGTGGTACAACCGTATTCCCTTCAGCAAAATCCTGTTCATGGTCAACCTTACTTTAGGCTTTGCCGCCTTCGGATTATTCATGTTCAGGATGCTGACGAACCGTAAGGAGAAAGCCGTAAGCCGACGGGTATGGGGCACAGCCCTCTGCCTCACCACCCTATTCCATGCCACAGGATACGCCTTGCGCGGTTACATCAGAGGCGGTTTCCCCCTGAGCAACGGATACGAAACGATGCAGTTCGTCGCTCTGGCAGTCCTCCTGACCGCCTGCCTGCTTCAACGGAGGTTCCCTTTCACCCGGCCTTTCGGTTTCCTGCTTTCCGGATTCACTCTGCTCGTGGCCTACTTGGGCGAGATGAACCCGCAAATTACGCCCCTCATGCCGGTATTGGCATCCCCGTGGCTGAGTTGGCACGTATCGCTCATCATGATTTCATACGGCCTTTTTGCTTTCACCTTTCTGAACGGCATCCTGGCCTTGTGTCTTATAGGGAAACAAAAAAACACGGCTTCGCCGATTACAGGAGAACAAATCGAACAACTCACCTTGTTGAGCCGTCTTCTGTTATATCCGGGCACTTTCCTGTTGGGCACAGGCATTGTGTTGGGAGCCGTATGGGCCAACGTGTCGTGGGGCAGTTACTGGTCGTGGGACCCGAAAGAAGTGTGGGCACTTGCGGCGTTCATCATTTACGGCATCTCTTTCCACCGGAAAAGCCTGCCCTATTTTCAACGTCCATGGCTATTCCATGGCTATATGATCTTCGCTTTCGCCGTAGTCCTGATGACCTACTTCGGAGTCAATTATCTGCTCGGTGGCATGCACAGCTATGCCAATTCTTAACAAAATCACTACTATCAGGTATTGCACAAGCCGGATTTTGCAAGTAATTTTGCACGCTGTATAATTATATATAGGTAGTAATGATGAAATTATCGGATGTCAACACGAACGAAACCGTGATGATATCACACATAGAAGGCAGCGGAGCCTTCAGAGCCCGCTTGAGTGAAATGGGGTTTGTCACAGGGAAAACCGTCAAGAAACTGTTTACTTCTCCTGTGGGAAATCCTATTGTTTTCGAACTGATGGGAGGACAAATCGCCCTGCGAAAGAGCGAAGCTGAAAAAATACAAGTCACTGTTTCGGGCACGGCAGACGTTCCATCTACGACACCGGAAGCGGACATCCCTGCCCCATCCACAGACATTTCCACAGACATTCCGACTCAAAAGCATCGTTCAGACCGGCATCAACGAAGAAGCGGAAGCGTTATGCCGCCGTCTCCACACACGGGATGCCCCAGTTGCGGTCCTTCCGGACGTCGCATCACCACCGACACGCCGGCCGAAGCCGGAGTGATTACAATAGCTTTGGTCGGTAATCCGAATTGCGGCAAGACCTCACTTTTCAATGCAGCCTCGGGGGGACACGAACGTACCGGTAACTACAGCGGAGTGACCGTCAGCAGTGTCGTGGGAGAAATGGTCTTCGATGGACGGAAAATCCGTTTGGTAGACCTGCCGGGAACCTACTCTATCCGTGCTTTCAGTCCGGAAGAGGCGTATGTGGCACACGAACTGGAAAGCGGCCGGATAGATGCCGTCATCAATGTGCTCGACACAACCAATCTGGAACGGAATCTGTTGCTCACCATGCAACTGAAGGAACGGAACCTTCCGCTCGTCGGAGCCTTGAACATGTATGATGAGTTTGAAGAAAGCCAAAGTACACTCGACATCGAAGAACTGAGCCGTCGTTTGGATATGCCTCTCTACCCTACCGTAGCCCGTAAGCGCATCGGTATCGATACCCTGCTGAAAAAAGCCATCGAACTGGCCGACCAACATATTGCACTTCACCGTGCAGGCATACAAGGACATACCCACGAGGCCGCCTGTTGCAACGATCCGGAGCACTGTACCCACTGTAGCGGAAAAGGAGCTCATCCGGAAGATATGGACGCAGACAACGGAAGCGACACGGCCTGTCCGTGCCCCGAACGCGAACACGAAGATGTGGAACGCTATTCCCATATCGGACAAATACTCGACGGCATTTACATTAAAAAACACGGACGCAGTCATCAGGTCACCACAACGTTAGACCGACTGCTGGCCAACCGCTGGATTGCCTATCCGTTGTTCGTGGCCATCATGTGGTTCATCTTTTGGGTCACGTTCACCATCGGACAATACCCCATGGACTGGATAGACAACGGTGTGGCATGGCTCACCGCCCTCTGCGAGAGCCAAATGCCCGAAGGCACGCTGCAAGCTTTGGTTTGCGACGGCATATTAGGCGGCGTGGGCAGCGTCATTGTCTTCTTGCCCAACATCCTGATTCTTTATTTCTTCATCTCCATATTGGAAGATTCGGGCTATCTGGCACGTGCCGCCATGTTGGCCGACCCGTTGTTCAACAAACTGGGACTGCACGGAAAATCCTTCATTCCCATGCTGATGGGTTACGGATGCAACGTACCGGCCGTCATGGCTACCCGTACGATAGAAAATCCCAAAAGCCGTATGATTACCATGCTGGTCACTCCGATGATTTCATGCAGCGCACGCATTCCGGTGTATGTAGTATTTGCCGGGGCATTCTTTCCCCAAAACGCCTCTACCGTCATGCTCTGCCTTTACGTGTTCGGGACAGGTATGGCCTTGTTTGTAGCATGGGTATTCAGCAAGATCTTCATGCGTCGGTATGAAAGCCATTTCGTCATGGAACTCCCTCCTTACCGCCTGCCCAGTTCGCGCGGTGTTTGCCGCCATACGTGGGAGAAAGGACGCCAATACTTGCGTAAGATGGGAGGCATCATCTTGGTGGCCAGCATCGTGATTTGGGCTTTAGGACATTTCCCCACGGGAAACGGTGAACTGACAGAAGCCGAACAACAGGAACAATCCTACATGGGCCGGATAGGCCATGCCATCGAACCGGTAATCCGTCCGTTAGGTTACGATTGGCGAATGGGCGTAGGTATCATAGCCGGTGTCGGCGCAAAAGAACTGATGGTCAGCACACTCGGAGTGTTGTACAACTGCGCGGCCGAAGACGCGGAACCGGAAACCACCGAAGACGCTTCGCAGACCCGCCTGGCGCAAATACTAAGTCAGCACACCACCCCCGAAGCCGCATTGAGTTACATGATCTTCGCACTGCTTTATTTCCCTTGTCTGGCTACGATTGCAGCCGTCAAAGGAGAAAGCGGCACATGGAAGTGGGCCATTTTTACGGCGGCATACACTACCCTATTGGCCTATGTGACGGCTTTTGCCGTCTACCGCTTGGCATTGCTCTTTTAAGTAAATCATAGGGTTTCCCGACGAGGGGAGATAAGCGCAAAACAGCCTCATCGGGAAACCTTTCCACCATTATCAACGAAACACTACATTTTATGCTAAAAAAGATTTTCGCACAAAGCGCAACCTTGCGCCTTGCATACTTGTCGTGTGCCACCGCAATCGGCATGCAGTCTCCACTTTTCTGCCAACGGGTAAAATGGGAAATCTCCGGAACGACCGAAGGACTGTGGAACATCACCGACGGGAAAACCGGCTGGTGTAACCTGCTTGAAGTCTCGGCAGAAACCGGACTATGGAAAGACGCACAACTGGAAACCGCAGCCATTTCTACTTACAATCTGGGGATTCCGGTAGCCGGAGACTTACAAGCATTCAGTTGTATAGATGCCGGTCCGGACAAGGCCTTCCGTCTCATCGAAGCGGGAATCCGGCAAAACATCGGTGACAAGGGTTCCGTATATGCCGGACTGAGAAATATCGACATGGACCACTTTACGACCCCATTCACAGCTCTTTTCACCAACGCCTCGCACGGAAACTTCCCTATCTTGTCGGCCAACTTCCCGTTAGCCACTTATCCTTTGGCAGCCCTTTGCCTGCACACGGAATTCTCCCCCTTGCCAGGTCTCACCTTTCGCGAAAGCCTCTACAACGGCGTGGCCAGCGACCGTATCAACCGTCAGTTCCGTTTCTGCCCCCGTAGCGACGGGATGTTCAACATCGGCAGCCTGTCCTACCACATCGGCGAAGAAGACCGCCATCATGGATATTACGCCGTGGGATATGCCCTCGGCTCCAGTCCGTCCGAAACATCCGCCGACAAAACTTTCAATTACGCTTTGTGGACCTTGATAGAACAACCCCTCCTGCATATCGGCGAAAGCCATTTGGGAGCCATGTGGCAGGGTGGCACGTCGCCGGCTTCACGCAGCACATGCCGTCATTACTGGGGAGCGGGGCTTATCTGGAGTAACATTCCGCCCCGGATGACCCAAGTGGGATTGGTGGTCAACCGTGCCCTCTATGCCGACGGCCGGGAAACCGACGTGGAACTGACCGGAAGCTTTCCCGTATGCAACCATTTCACCCTCCAGCCGGCCGTACATTGCATCAACACCAACGGGAACTACACTGCGGCAGCACAACTGCGGGCCATATTGGAATTCGGAAACTGAACCGGGTCATAAAGGAAGATTGCCACGTCCGGCTCTCGTCTATTAAACATCAAAAACAGACAGGCAAAGACGGACAGCAAACGGAATAAAAAGAAAATCGCGATTAAGCGAGCGCAGACCGAGCTTGCTCGAAGTCTGCCGAGTGGGAGCGATTTATGCAAATAACGGCCCATTTCCTTTTCCTTTCCCGTGGTTTGCAGTAACTTTGTGCGGCTAAACACAAAGCATAACGACATGACAACAACATCTCCCGCTTCGGCAGTTCCCTATACCCATACCCTTCCCTGCGGCATGCGCGTCATCTGTGCCCCTTCGGCCACGGACGTGGTATATTGCGGCATCGCCGTCGATGCCGGTACACGCGACGAACTGCCGGACGAAAACGGGCTGGCACACTTTTGCGAGCACCTGACTTTCAAAGGGACGCACCGGCGCCGCTCCTGGCATATCCTGAACCGCATGGAAAGCGTAGGAGGGGACTTGAACGCCTACACGGGCAAAGAGGAAACCATTTACTACACGGCTTTCCTGAAAGAACACTTCGCACGCGCCGTGGATCTGCTGGCCGACATCGTGCTGGGCAGCACCTATCCCCAAACAGAGATGAACAAAGAGGTGGAGGTGGTCATCGACGAAATAGAAAGCTACAACGACTCGCCTTCCGAATTGATTTTCGACGATTTCGAGAATCTGATTTTTTGCGGCCACCCTTTGGGACGTAACATCCTGGGCGAAGCCGGATGCCTGCGCGGATTCCACAGCGAGGACATCCAACGTTTCGCCCGGCGGCTGTACCGTCCCGACCGGATGGTTTTCTTCGTCTACGGACGCATCGAACCGGCACATGCCTGCCGGGAAATCACCAAAGCCCTGAAACGGGTGGCTTCCTCCTTGCCCGAAGGCCATCCTTTCCAGACGCTCCTCCAAACCGACGCTTCCCCTGCCCGGCCTGACAGGAACGATGCCGGACGCACGGCTGTACCGGAATACCGCCCCCAGACCGTCACGCTGCACAAAGACACCCATCAGGCACACGTCATGATAGGCGCACGGGCCTACAGTGCCCGCGACCCGCGCCACCTGAGCCTCTACCTGCTGAACAATATCCTGGGAGGCCCGGGCATGAACTCACGCCTCAACCTGAGCCTGCGCGAGAAGCACGGCCTTGTATATACGGTGGAAAGCATCATGACCACTTACACCGACACCGGCTTGTGGAGCGTATATTTCGGCTGCGACCCTCACGACGTGGCACGTTGCCGTCGGCTTGTGCTGAAAGAACTGCGGCGGCTGGCCGAAGCCCCGTTGGCTCCCCATGCGCTGGAAGCCGCCAAACGGCAAATCAAAGGCCAGATAGGCATCTCTTACGACAACTTTGAAAACGTGGCGTTGGCCATGGGAAAGACGTTCCTACATTATGACCGGGCACGCGACCTAAACCGTCTGTACCAAAAGATAGACGGGTTGACGGCGGAAGACCTTCATGCCGTGGCACAGGAGCTTTTCCGTCCCGAAAACTTGACATTCCTCATCTACCGATAACCCTCTCCAGAGGGCCATAAATCATTCTCAGCCGAACGTAAAACGAATCTCAGCCAAACGAAATTTCAATCGCCTGAGATTGATTTTTCATTTGGCTGAGATTGATTTTCCTCTCTCCTGAGAGTAACCGGACACCCTTTTGAAAGGTGCTTCAAAGAGGGCTTAACCTGCTCTTTTACTTCAAGATAACCTTTCGCACGACAGGCGTTCCGTCCCCTTCGGTCTCGCAGACGACAAGGTAGAGGCCACGGCTCATCCCGGACACATCAAAAATACATACATTTCCTTTGGGACGGGCAAGGGCGGCCTGCATGCCTCCCACCGTCACGAGACGCACCTGTTCCAACGGAACGGACGACTGCACCACAACGCGCCCTTGTGCTGTCCCGACCGTCACGTCCGGTATCATCCCTACCGTTTCCACGCCGGAGGGGTCATACATCAATACGGCGGCTTCCGAATCTGAGGTCTCACCGAAACGCCCGGTAGCCCGTACGGTATAAATGTTTTCACCGGCAAGCGGTTCGGCATCCGTAAAGGTCACGTCCGGTGTTTCGCCCAACTTTACTCCGTTGCGGTACACGGCATATCCTTCTACCATGGTTTCCGAGGGGGCGGAATAAATCTCCACGTCGTCGATTTGCCACCAGTAAGACAACCCGACATCGTTCGTGTCGTAAGCATGGAAAGCCACGCGCATGCGGTCGGACTGGTATGCGGAAAGGTCGATGGTGATTTTCACATATTGGTTCAGCACATCGCAGTCTTTGATTAAGTCGTATACCGGTGTCCATGTTTCCCCACCGTCGGTACTCACTTCCACATAATAGTATTGCTCCTTGACGTTTTTCTGCGGAGCAATAGACTTACTCCAGAATGACAATTCACGGCCATAAACGAACACGGGAGAAGTGAGGCGTACATCCTGATGTACACCTTCCCATGATTCTTTCATATACATGGAATAGTTCCCACTGTAAGGTTCATAGTGCTTAGCGGATTCTTGCCAAGTCCAACCCCTATCGCCTACATTTTGTATGTCCCAGCCGTTGGGATTGGCCGTATCTTCAAAACCGTCCGACAACACGGGAGCACCCTCTTGCGGAGCCGTCCATGCCAGTTCCACCTTCCCGTCCTCCGTCACGCGGGCGGACAAGCCGGACGGGGGCAGAATGACATTAGACTGTTGATGTACGGTCAATATGGTTTTCAGTCCGGCATCCGAAGGCGAAGTGAAGGCCAGTTCCGCCTTGCGCGTCTGTGCCGTGGCGTTTTCGGTCAGGGTTTCCAACGTGACGGTGGTCTTTCCCGCTTCTCCCTGCTGCGGCGCCAGTTTCAACCAATCGGGTAAACCGGACACAGTCCAGTCTACATCAGCCTCCACCGAAAGCTCGAGCTTGTCGCCCGCCGCACCGCCAAGCGTTACGGCCTCTTCGGACAGTTTGATCTGATGTCCCAGGTTCTCCAGATTGAACGAAAGGGTTTCGCCACACGATGAGATATGCGTCAGGGCAAAGCGCGCCACCGTACCGTCGCTGTAAAAAGGCTTCACTTTCGCGTCGCCTCCAAAAGCCGTACGCCCGCTCTCCTCGCTGAAAGCCGCTTTTTCTATGTTCCCGTCGGCAGTTGTCGTACCGCCCGGCCGGAAAACGTATACTTCGTCCAGACGGGTTGTCCCGTTGTAGTTCACGTTACCGCCCGTATAAGCCGGATTGATACGGTAAACCAACAGGCCGGATTCCGGCAGCCCACTATCGAACGTGCTGCCCTCCTTGCGGCGGTATTCCACCACAAAATATTCTTCGGAACCGATGGGCCTGATTTTATAAGCCACATTCTCTTTCTTCTCTCCCCCGACCGGATTCAACACGTATGTGCCCGGTTCCGAAATCTCCGGAATCTCGTCTATCCAGCCGCAATAGCGGTACTTCGTATAAGCCGACATCTGCTGGGGGACAAGCAGGTTGTCGGACATCAAATCCCAGACACCCACGGGATTCAGGTCGTCGTTCACGTGGTAGAGGTCGTACGTCCCCAAGGAATGCGACATTTCGTGGCAAATCACTCCGGTGTTCAACGGCACGGGTTCCAGCGACGCCCAACCGTTCGCATCATCGAACACCATCAGGTAACCGACCAGTTTCTTACCTTTTATATATATGGCCTTTTCATCGGGCAAAGCCAGGTCGGAACGGTGCGGCCACAACAAATGGCGGTTGCTCAACTCCGAACGTCCGCTCAACACGATACACATGTTGTCTACGATGCCGTCGCCGTCCGCGTCCAACGACGCGTCCTCCGGAAGCGCATCGGAAAGCCAGGCCGCCACTTCGCGTATGAGGGCTTGCTCGCGTGCCGCCTTGTCCACGTCGTCCTCATAACCGAGTTCATTAATCGAGCTTTTCTCCTTATAATATCCCCTCTCCCGGCTGGCACGATAGGATATGACCCGGCCGTCCACCGCTTCCGGGAAGAAACTGCTCTTCCAGGCAAGTTGCCCGTAAGAAGCCTCGCGGAAATAGTTGTATACGGAGTTCGCCCCCTGCGTGTCGTCATTAAACAACTGTTCGTACGCAGAAAAAGGACGCTCGAACATCTCGTCGTTATCTTCGTCTAAGAAACGTACGAAACAAACCAAATTACTTAAATTTCCTTTGTTCTTTTCCGCCCAAACCGGAATCAGGCCACACAAAGCCAGAAACAAAAGAAAAAACCTACAAGAATAAACTTTCACCATAACCGTTCGGCATTTGATTGATACTATCCGCAAAGATATTCATTTTTCCATACGATGCCGTGAATTACTTTCTTTTTTTCTATTCCGGGATGTAAAAACGGCTCCAAAAGTCCTTATTCGCATAAACCGGATACATTTCGAACAGTTTTGTCCTTTCACCATACAAGTTGATTAAGAGAACATTGAAAGTCTATCTCTTAGTAAGAGAGCGACATTTCATTTACAACAGGCAGTTACACTTACAAAATGAAGAGTCAAATGCTTATTTGGTGAACTTAATTATAGTCTTTGTTGCATTAAAACATGCATTTTGTTTTGCGGATTTCGTCCTTTTGCTTATCTTTGAGGGTGTTATAGGATTGCATAATTATGCAATCGCTCTCTTACTAAGAGAGCAACCGGTTCGCAGAAAGAATAAAAGCGGACAAAAAGAGGCTAAAAACTATTTTCTAATTAAAAACAAACGTTTATGAAGAAGTATCTACTCTCTATTCTATTCGCCATGTTCGGCATCATCACTTATGCACAAAACGAACCGGCCATCACGCTTACCGCCAAGGTGGAAGGCAAGCCATTGACACTGAACTTCGCCGTTTCCGAAGCTGGTCACAAATTCAAAGTAGACTGGGGAGACGGAAATTTGGTTGAGACTGAAGAAATAGCCGTTGACGATGGTTGGACTACCACCACAGTGACAGGCACTCCTTTAGGAGAAGGCAAAATCAGTGTTTATGGCGAAAAACTTGTGGTGCTCGACTGTAGTTATGCAGCCAATGACGGTACCAAACTTACGGCCTTGGACGTAACAAAAACCACGGACTTGACCAAGTTGACTTGCAACACTCATGAAATCACGACCCTCGATGTGAGCAAGAATGTGAATTTGACAGAGTTGGTGTGCAGCAATAATCCTATCACCTCACTTGACCTTTCGGCCAATACCCAACTGACCTCGCTCGACGGAACCAACATGTCGCTTACGGAAATCGACGTGACAAAGAACACGGCTCTCAAAAAACTGATGCTGAACGACAACCAGATTGAATCCATCGACCTTTCGGCCAACCCGGAACTAAGCACGCTCAACATCAACAACAACCTGCTGAGCGAGATAAACCTGAGCCAAAACACGGCTTTGGCCACAGTCAATATACAATCCAACAAATTAAGCACGTTGGATTTGTCTATGTGCGATAAGTTAAGCGTAGTTTTCTGCAACGGCAACGAAATTACCTCGCTCAAAGTGGGAAGCGTCAAAACCAGATTGAATTGCTCCGACAACCGCCTCTCGCTCGCCAACCTGCCATTGCCGGGAAGCAAATATTTCATTTATGCCCCGCAAAAAGGCATGCCCGTCGCCCAGCGTATCTGGCCCGGTGAGACGATAGACCTTTCCGCACAGGACAACCTCACCGGACTGGCCGCCGAAGCACAAAAGACCACATTCGTATGGAAGACAGGCGACACCGAACTGCAAGAAGGCACGGACTACACTGTGGAAAACAATGTATTCACGTTCCTGAAAGCTTTCGACGAACCTGTTTATTGTGAAATGGCCACAGCCGCTTTCCCGGACTTCGCCGACGCCAATATATTCAAGACGGAAAACGTGACCGTGGAAACCGAACCGGAACTCTACTTGACACTCACAGCACAGGTAGACGGAAACGAACGTAACCTGACTTTCGCTTCTACGACCGAAGCCAACCGTATCATCGTGGACTGGGGCGACGGCAAACGGGTGGCCAGTGAGGTTATCGCAATGGCAGACGAATACGGTACGACTACCACCGTAACCGGTACACCCGCAGGAGAGGGCCACATCAAAATCTACGCGCGTGAAATCTCAGTCTTCGGCTGCGACTCACGTGTGGACGGCGCACAAGTGACTGCCATCAACACATCAGCGGCCACCGACCTCCGTGAACTGAACGTGTATACCAACGCACTGAAGACATTAGACCTCAGCCAAAACGCGAATCTGGAAAAGCTGAACTGCTACAACAACAGCTTGGAAGAACTCGACCTCACAGGCAACAAGAAACTGACCCGTCTGGATGCCAAAGACACGCCTTTGGCCAAAATCGACTTATCCCAAAACACGGAATTGGATTACTTGTCGCTCAACAACTGCCCGATAGAAGCCATCGACTTATCGAACAACACGAAACTGTCCAGCCTATATCTGTTGAACTGTAAACTCGCTGACATAGACCTGAGTAAAAACACGGCTCTTACCTATGTCAACCTGAACAATAACCAACTGACTTCTTTGGATGTGACAGCAAGCGAGGCTTTAGGCACCTTGTTCTGCATGGGTAACCAATTAACGGAACTCAAGGCTGACAATGTGACCAAAAGCGTAAATTGCAGCAAGAACAACTTCACGTTGGCTACCCTCCCGGCACTGCCTTGCAAGACATATACTTACGCCCCACAAAATGCCATGCAGATTGCAGCGGAAGTAAAAGCGGGCGAAACCGTAGACCTCTCGGCACAGGACAATATCTCCGGACTGCTTGATTGCAAAGTAAAAACCACTTATACTTGGTTGACCGAAGACGGCGAAGCTCTCGTGGCCGGAACAGACTACACCGAAGAGGAGGGCGTGTTCACGTTCTTGGTGAAACAAGACGTGCCCGTGTACTGCGAAATGACCACCGCCGCATTCCCGAAATTCAGCGGTTCAAATACGTTCAAGACCACAACCACACTCGTAGAAGGCGGAAGCAGCATAGAAGGCACACGCCACAATGCTCCTGTCATTACGGCCACGCGTGGCAACGTCCTGATAACGGGACTGGCAAACGGTTGCGATGTGAAGGTTTACAACCTGTCCGGACAGACCATTGCCGTACAGACTTCAACCGGAAATGCCGTAAACTTCAGTCTCGAACCGGGCTTGTATATTGTAAAGGCGAATCACATTTCATGTAAAGTAAACGCTCAATAATACAACACATATACCGGAGAGGAGGGTAAGACAAGTTCTCATCCTCCTCTCTTATCTTCTACTGTCTACAAATCAATCATTCAAAAATAAGACGATCATGAGAAAAGGTACAGGAATAGCTTTCGTCTTGTTGGCCACCCTGGCTGTTTGCCAGCCGACTGAGGCCAAAAGAAAGAGCAAAAAGAACAAGAATGCAATAGCAGCACTGGTAAAAGACTCCGTCAATGCCGATTATAAAAAAGTGACTAAAAACGCCGCTGTACAGAAAGGCTTGTTCACCACCTTATACAATGCCAAAGAAGGAAAACTTTACTTCGAAATCCCGGACTCCGCTTTCGGGCGCACCTATATCCTGGCCAACCGTGTAGCGGCTACGAGCAACACGCGAGATTTCGTAGCCGGACAAATTGCCACACAGCCTTTATTGATTCGCTTCAGCAAGGACGAACGAAACGTGTACATACACCAAATACAAAGCAGCGACATCGTAGCGGGGACAGACCCTATAGAGTCGGCTTTCGACAAGAACTTTTATGACCCCGTATTGAAAGGGTTTAAAATCGCGGCTCAAAACGGAAAGAACGTGGTGATCGACGTCACGGCTTTCTTCGGTGCCAACGAAAAAGCCATCAGTCCTATCAAGACTGATAATCCGTTAAGCAAATTGCTCGGAGGGGCCAACTCGCTCAAAGGAACTTTCGTGCCGGATGCCTCCGGTATCGTCAGCTCGAAATGTTTCCCGGAAAACATCGAAATCAAGAGCCGTCTTTCATTCACCCTCACCCCGCTCGGCCAACCTTACTCGGTCATCATGCACCGTTCGCTCTTCGCATTGCCTGACGACCCGATGCCGATGCGCCTGCAAGACAATCGCGTAGGTTTTTTCTACTCCGACAAGAGCATATACACTTCGGAACAAGACCGCCTCATCCGGCGCACGTTCATCCATCGTTGGCGTTTGGAACCGAAGAAAGAGGATTTGGACAAATACTTCCAAGGCGAACTGGTGGAACCGCAGAAACCCATTGTGTTCTACGTAGATTCCGCTTTCCCCGAAAAGTGGCGCACGGCCATCCATCAGGGAATAGAAGACTGGAACACAGCTTTCGAGACCGCCGGTTTCAAAAACGCCATCAAAGCTGTGGATTATCCTAAAAACGACCCGGACTTCGACCCGGACGACATGCGTTACAGTTGCTTCAAATACGCTGCAACAGCCACAGCCAACGCCATGGGACCCAGCCATGTGGACCCGCGTACGGGCGAAATCCTTACCGGTGACGTCATTTGGTACCACAACATCATTTCTCTGCTCCACAACTGGCGTTTCGTACAGACAGGAGCGGTAGACCCAAGAGTACGTTGCCAGGTATTCGACGACGACGTGATGCGCGAATCCATCCGTTATGCAGCCGCCCACGAAATCGGTCACACGCTCGGCCTCATGCACAATATGGGGGCAAGCTACTCCTTCCCCGTAGATTCGTTACGCAGTCCCTCTTTCACACAGAAGTACGGTACGACACCGAGTATCATGGACTACGCCCGCAACAACTTCGTCGCCCAGCCGGGCGATGTGGAACGGGGGGTGAAACTGACACCGCCCGTATTGGGTGTGTACGACATCCACGCCATCAACTGGGGCTACCGTCTGATTCCCGGTGCCTCGACTCCCGAATCCGAAAAACCGACATTGGACCAGTGGATAGCCGAAAAGGCCGGAGACCCCATGTATGAATTCGGAGCACAACAGCTTTTCGGCACCGTGGACCCGACCGACCAAACGGAAGACTTGGGCAACGACCATATCAAAGCCGGCGACTACGGCATCAGCAACCTCAAGATTCTGATGCAAAACCTCGAAACATGGAACATGGAACGCGGCGAACGTTACGACGAGATGGAAAACATGTACCGTGAAATCGTCAACCAATACACCCGCTACCTGCGCCACGTCATGCCTTATATCGGAGGTATCCGTTACGAAGAGATACGGCAAGGCGACGGCAAGGAAACCTCCAAACACTATATCGACCGCGACCGGCAGCGTGAAGCCATGCTTTGGTTGTTGGAACAAGCCCGTACCTACAACGAGTGGTTGACAGTGAAAGAGCTGATCGGTAAATTTGAAATCAACATGAACGTAAACGACAAATTGCAGACCATGATTGTCAGCTCACTCATCAACTCGGCCACACTTTACCGTATTCAAGAAGGCGGCCTCATGGATCCGGTACACAATTTCCGGCTCGACGAATATCTGAACGAGGTCACCACAGCCCTCTTCAAGGCCCCGACCGGAGGCCGTTTGTCTGATGCCGAACAGAGCTTGCAAGCCGCGGCCATCGCCCTCATGTTGAAAAATACGGGACTGGCTCCTACGGCAAAGGCCTCGACAAGCCTCACGGGAGATGCGGCCGCACTCCACACAGGCGCCATCGGCCAACCGACGACACCGGAAGATGCTTTCGACGAAATGACTTCAAGCTTCCCTTGCTCTTGCGGCATGAGTCACGGCAACGAGTTTGCCCGTATCAACTTCGGACTGCCCACGCTGACAAAGGAACAAATCGGCGCTCTCATGACCGGACGCTTGCGCAAGGTGCTCAGCCTTTATAAGTCGCGCCGTGCCGCTGCAACCGGTTCCACTAAAGATTTCTACGATTATCAGATTCTGCTCATCGAGCGGACATTTGCCAATTAAAAGCATTACACCATGGGAAAAAGAATAACTGCGCTGTTTATCGGCGCCTTATGTCTGGCCGGGGGACTGGCGGCACAAACTCCACAACCCATATTGAAAGGCAAGGTGATAGACCGCGGAGGCGAGACTGTCATCGGAGCCCACGTCAAATGGAAGAATGCACAGGGAGGAGCCGTAACCGATCTGGACGGTAACTTTTCGATTCCGGAAACAGGAACGGAACTGGTCATCTCATTCCTCGGATACAAAACCCAGACCATCAAAATCAAACCCGGACAGAAAAACCTGGTAGTCACGTTGGAAGACGACGCACAGGATCTGGACGAACTCGTCGTAGTAGGATACGGTACACAAAAGAAAGCTTCGCTCACCGGCTCCATCGAGACCATCAAGAGCGAAGACTTGTTGAGCCTGCCGACGGCCAACCTCGACGAAGCCCTTTACGGTCAGGTGGCCGGTCTGCAGGTCATGCAAACCACCGGTGACCCGAGTAGTGCCAAGGAAGCCAACCTGCATATCCGGGGTATCAATAATTCTCCTTTACTTGTCATCGACGGCGTACCGCGTTTCGGTACGACCACCAGCGACGGGGAAATGCGTCTGTCCGACCTGAATCCTGACGACATAGAAAGCATCTCCATCCTGAAAGATGCCGCTGCCGCAGCGGTCTACGGTGCCCGCGCCGCCAACGGGGTGATTTTAGTACAGACCAAACGGGCATCCGGCAATCAAAAAGTGTCGGTCAACTACCGAGGCCAGATGAATATCCAGCAAGCCACGCAATTGCCGGACTTCCTCGATGCCTACGAATACGCCAAGCTCTACAACCGTGCAGTGGAGAACACGCCGGGTACGGCCAACGCAGCCTACACTCCCGAACAGTTGGAAATGATACGCACGCACTCCAATCCGAACGTGTACGGCGATGAAAACCTGCTGGATTATCTGGACAACGTGGGCTATACCACTACGCACAGCGTATCGGCCAACGGAGGTAACCAATACGTAAAATACTACATCTCGGGCGGATATACCCATTCCAAAGGTTTGTACAGCGGAGTCAACCGCGACCGTTTCAACTATTCAGCCAAACTGGATGCTACACTGACCAAAGGACTTGTGCTCTCGCTCGACATTACCGGTTCGCGCTCCAACAGCAAGAATTCCAGTTATACGACCATCGACAACGCCTACAACTCCTCTCCCCTCCAGGTATTGCGGTTCGACAATGGCTATCTGGCCAGCGTGGACGGCAGCAACCCGCTCATCAACGTGGAAGGCCTTGGAGGCTACATCAAAGACACAGGAAAGATGAACACCATTACGGCCAATTTGCGTTGGGAGCTGCCTTGGGTGAAAGGCCTCTCTGTCTATGCCCGGGCTACGTTCGACAACAATACCCGCATAGAGAAGACCTTCGACAAACCCGTTACGCTTTACACCTACGACCAGCAAACGGGACAGTTTGATACCGACCCGAACACGGTCTACCCGACCGCCAAAGTCTCCATCGAACAAATCGACCGTTTCGTAGACAACCAGCTTTATGAAGCCGGAATAAATTATAACCGTACGTTTGCCGCCAAACACGACGTAGGCGCCATGCTCGTAGCCAACTACCAACAGACGCACAACCAATACATGACGGGCGAAAACCAGAACGCCAGCATCTATCCGGAAACGATCGGGACAGCCGTGACCGCACGCCTGTTGGGCAGCGAGACTTACAACCAGCGTGCGTCCCTCATCGGACGACTGAACTACGGTTATGACTACCGTTACTTTGTGGAAGCCAGTTTCCGTGTAGACGGTTCCACTTATTTCCACCCCGATCATCGGTGGGGCTTCTTCCCTTCGGTATCGGCCTCGTGGGTGCTGTCTAACGAAACGTTCTTCAAAAACTGGAAACAAAAAGTGCTCTCCAATGTCAAATTCCGGGCTTCCACAGGTCTGCTCGGCGACGACGGACTGGTCGGAGAGTACTCTTACCTACTCACTTATATAGAGTCTACAAGAGAGGGTTATAACATAGGAGGTAATTACCGTCCGGGCATCATTATGTCTACAGGCAATTATCCCAATCCCGAACTGACGTGGGGAAAGTCGCACGACTATAACATCGCTGCCGACCTGGGGTTCTGGGACAACCGCTTCGGCCTGACCTTCGAACACTATTGGCGTTACGAAACGGACAAAATCACAGCCGCCCCGTCCTATCTCTACCCGCCCTCGACCGGCGTGGACGGCAACGTGCCCAACATGAACTTCAGCAAACTGAAAGCCTGGGGTTGGGACTTGACATTGACCCACCGCAACACCGTCGGCAAGGTGAAGTACAACGTAGATCTGACACTGGCCAAGAGTCAGGACAAATATCTGGATTTCGGCGATGAGTCGAGCGTTACTCCTAACCTGCGCCGTGTGGGACGCAGCAGCATGGTATGGTCGATGTATGAAGCCGAAGGCCTGTTCCAGTCGCAAGAAGAGATTGACAACTGGCCGCTCGATCAGGACGGACAGGGCAACGCCACACTGGCTCCCGGCGACATCAAGTACAAAGACCAGGACGGCAATCACGTACTCGACACTAAAGACTTGATTTACGTGAAAAATTCTTCCAACCCGGACTTTAATTTCAGTCTGCGCCTCGGTGCAAGTTACAAAGGATTTTTCGTCAACGTCATGTTCCAAGGCGCCACAGGTTACCAACAGAACATCAAGGAGCTTTACACCACGAACAGCGGAAGCTTACAGCGGTTCCAGAAATACCATCTGACGGACACTTGGACACCGGACAATCCCGGTGCCTCACTGCCGCGCATCAAATTTGCCACGGCTAATGACAACAACCGTAAAGAGTCAACTTTCTGGGTAAGAGACTGCGACTTCCTGCGCCTGAAATCCCTGTCATTGGGCTACGCCCTGCAACCGGCCGTGCTGAAGAAACTCAAGTTGACGTCGGCCAGCATTGCCTTGCAAGGCAGTAACCTGGTCACTTGGTCTTCACTCAGCGACTTGGGGATGGACCCGGAATCGTTGCGCGGCTATCCTATCCAACGTTCTTACGGAATCACCTTGAATTTAGGTTTCTAAGTCTAACTTCTTAAAACGAATCGTTATGGATTTGCATAAATCGCTTACACTCGGCATAGCCAAGCAAGCTTGCCTCTGTTCTCGCTTAATCGCGATTTTCAAAAAATATATCCTCTGCGGATTGTTTGCCGCCGGACTCACCGCTTTCACGGGCTGCGACGACCTGTTCCGCGACACACCCGTGGACAAGATGTCGGAAAAAGACATCTGGAAGAACCCCATGCTTTTGGACGAGTATGTCTTGCCATGGTATCGGAACATGAACTCCGGCTTCTCTACTTACGTTCCCACGACCATCGCTTTGGTCAAAAGCGCTTCGCGTTACTACATGCCCTGGTTCGGCGATCAGATAGTGCCCTCCAAGAACGACTATTACAATGCCGGTTACGGTGATTTACTGAAAAGCAACACCAAAGAAATCACCAACTGGGCACAAGTACAATGGTCGAACTACTATACACAGATACAGTCCGTAAACCGCTTGTTTGTCAACCAAGGCGAGATTGCCGAAGGTAGCCAAAAACAGCGTATATTGGGCGAGGCACATTTCTTCCGCGCCTACTATTATTATATGCTCTGGAGGCAGTTCGGTGGAGTAATGCTCATCCAAGAGCCTCTCGACCCGTTGAATGACAGCCGGAAATATCCGCGGGCCTCATACGAAGAAATGGTACGGGCCATCGTGGACGACGCCCGGGCTGCCGCCACCGTCCTCCCTTTGGAATATGATGCTACGGACGAGGGGCGCATCACCCAAGGAGCAGCTCTCATGCTGGTGGCTAAAACATTCCAATGGGCTTCGAGCGACGTATTTCAGAATCAGGAAAAAACGTATCTGGGCTTCAGCGACGACCGTTCTCACGACATGCTCGACTCGGCACGGGTAGCCTACGAAACCCTCATGGGCTTGCAGCACTACGACTTGATACAGATAGCCGGAACGGATGAGGAAAGTATCAAACAAGAATACCGGAACATATTCCTCACCAAGAACAGCAAGGAATCCATTCTTGAAGTACAGCACTCTGACGACGGCAATTACGACACGGGCTTCGGCCATAAACTGGATCGTGACGCCGCCGCTCCCCACTTTACGGGCACGACAGCCGCTTATACGCCCACGCAGAACCATGTGGATGAATATGGCATGCGCGCCGGCCTCACTTACGATGCACAGCACCCTTATGTGGGACGTGACTACCGCTTCTACGCCAATATCCTGTATGACGGCTCCACCTATAACGGGCATGTCATGGACATACACTACACACGCGAAGGCAACAACGAAATCCCGGGAGAGGACCTGACGGCCTACGGCACGTCCACCACAGCAGCCGTGACCCGCACGGGCTACTATATGGGCAAGTTCGTCAACGAAAAACAACAAATCAACAACGACGAAGCCTATGCCAGCAGCCAGAATTACATCATCTGGCGTTATGCGGAAGTATTGCTGGATTATGCAGAAGTAATGTTCCGGTTGGGCAACACAGAAGCGGCACGTACCCAAGTGAACGCCATCCGCCGCCGTGCGCACATGGACGAGTTGCCCTCGCTCACATGGGAGCAACTGGTGAATGAACGCCGCGTGGAACTGGCTTTTGAAGAAACTTCATATTGGGATTTTTTCCGTTGGGGCATAGCTGAGGAAAAGCTGAATGGAACGAGCAACCCGCTTAAAGCGATGAAAATCGTGAAACGTGGCGAAACAACTACTTATTCCATCAGCAACATGAACCGTTTCCCACAACGTGTACGCGTGTTCCAAAAGATGCAGTATTACCTTCCCATTCCTTGGGATGAGATACGCTACCACGGCATCGACCAAAATCCGGATTGGGTAGAAGTATAACATAGATATTAGTGATTGTTTAACTAAAAAGAGAAAGAAAATGAAAAAGATTATCAGTACCTTATTTTTAGGTTTGGCCTGTACCATCGGAGTACAGGCACAGGAGTACAACCTGTTTTATGATGTCGACGCAGACGGTTGGCTTTGGTTTGACTCCCAAGAAAAGATAGACAAGTATGTAGGCCTTTGCAACGAAGCGGACAATAAAATTGACCCGAATGGCAAAATCATCCAAATGGTACCGGCAGACATCGCTCCCGATTATCCTCCCACTTATGCCGACCCGTTCTGGGAAGGTGCCGGAGAAGGTGGTGAAATCGGCGCAGAAGGTTTCCGTACGGGAGCCATTATCACAGCAGCCTCATCGGCTATAGGAAACCCCAATGGAGGAGGATTTGTTGTTCTCATGCCATCCTGTTCCTCTTTCAGTATCTGCTTGTCACGCGAAGGACAGACTTGTGTACGTATGATGGCTTCAAAAGATATCAATACCGTATTTACCAATTACGACGTTATCAGTGCCAAATATGCACTACCCGGATTTAGCCCATTATTTCGTTCTGGAATATTCACATGGAAAAACATTGAGACTTTAACCAATAACAATGGAGGTTATTCCCTCAAAAGCAACGAACCTATCTACGCTTATTTCCAATCTGCTACTGCCGACCCTATTTACATCCACGGCATTCGCGTGACCACTCCGACCAACAGCACGGTGAACATCAAGGAAACCGTAGCCCCGAAGTCCCGCATCTTCTTCGAGGGCAACCGCGTGGTGCTGAACGAAGCTACCGACATCAAGGTATATAATGCCAACGGACTGCTGATGAACGCCGCCCATACCGACCGTATGGACCTGTCGAACATGCCTAAAGGCATCTATATCGTGAAAGCCGGCGACGCCATTCGCAAATTGGCCGTGCAATAAGCCGCAAACTTTCCGGATTATTAACACAAAACAATCTCAGCCAAACGAAAAATCATTTGGCTGAGATTGTTTTTTTATTCTGCTGCAAACGATTTTTCGTTTGGCGCAGAATGATTTCAGCCTTTCAATAAAGCGTCTCCTTTTGCCTTACTAATCTGAGAAACAATTATTTGCAGACCATTTCCCAAACAAAGGACTTCCAACTTCTTTTCTTACAAGATTGCATCCGCAAGAGAAATCAATCTCTCACCACATGGATAGAGACTTTGATATAAGGAGTATCTTTCTGTCCGCCCAAACCGGCATAGACATTCTTCCTTACGCTATAACCTTCGGGTGCGGTAACCGTACACTTCTCGGTAATGTCCGTTCCGTCACCGTCTCCGCTAACCCATGCTTTCCGCTCTGCGTCGGTAAAGGCGTTCCAAGATTCCTCTTCTACCCAAATCCACAACTCGTAAGTGTACTCGTCGCCGGAAGGCAGGTTTTCTATTCCGGAAAGGGTAACCTTCAGGTTGCTCTCCGACACTTTCACGCCGTGCAATGTCGTTGCATTACCTTCGAGAATAATGTCTTCTTCATATTTGCCATTGACGCGGATGGCAAAGTCGTCGGCTTCCGCAAACCATTCTCTTTCGATGTCGGTCGGAATCTGAAGCTCGATGTCGGCAGAAGTGCCTGGTTCCGGATCAGGTTCTGGCTCGGGTTCCGGTTCTGGCTCCGGATCGGGTTCCGGATCAACCGGTGTCTCGCCGCCGTCGGTAGTGAAGCCCGGGTTGCAACCGCCTTCAACATAGTCGTTCGGCGTAGCCACGTTCACCAATGTGGTTCCAATCTTTATTTCCGCCTCTTCTTTGCCAAAGCCATTCCATACATAGAACTTTTCATAATTGAAATAGAAATTAGGTCCTACGACGTTTTTCAGGCTATAAGTACCCTTCAACTCGCATTCGTTACATGCAATCATGGCCTTCCCCCAACCCATTACCTTGAAGCGTAAGGCAGATTTCAGAGAATACTCATAACACAAATCGCCTAAATCGGCCAATCCGCCTTCACGTAAAATGACGGTAGCACCAGAGATTTCCGTTTTGGACGACTTGATGTACTCTGCCGTAAGCTCGCAAAAGTCCTCCAACTCCAATTTCTCAGTAACTTGCAACTTACAGCCGACATGAACATTCGTTTTCTCCTCCAAATCCAGGTTGCGGGCATACAATGTACCTTCAACACAAACCGTGGACATATCTCCGAACTCTGATTCCTCCTTACCACTCGTCACATTCAAGTCACCCACTACATGAAGTTTAGAAGATCCGTCTGTATCAAGTTCGTCGCACACGAAATCGCCTCCCACATACACATCTCCATTCAACTCCACTTTGCCCTTTACGCTAAGGTCTGACACGGTTTTCAAAGTAGCTCCTTTCTTAACGGCAAATTCATCTCCTTTGTTTTTGACGCTGAACTCACCGTAATTGAGTACGGTTATCTCCTCAAGAACATTACTTTCAAAAATGACTGTTCCACCGTCCTTAACGATGATACGTCCACCCTTTCCTGTGTATTTCTTCACATACAACGTTCCGTCTACGAAGATATCTTTTCTTATCGTCCCGCCGTCAATGGTATACACCCCTTCCTTTGGAACATAAGAAGGAACATCCCAACCGTTAAATTGTTTGTCGGACAATGTGGCGACCTCATCCGGAATGGACGGAACCTCTTCCAATTCCAAGTTGCAAGCCTCATTCACATTTTCCCTCAATTCCATGCTCCCCTCCATCGCACGGGTCTGCACCCCGTCCGCATCCCCGATGGTCAAAGCGGTATTGTTGCTGAACAGTATCGTCTGACCGGAGGGCACGGCAGGAATGGTCCCGCTGCCATTGGTCTCCAACTCCTCATTGGCACATCCGGCCAACGCCAGAGCCAAAGCCGAAATTAAAAAACTCTTCATTTTCATTCTCATAAAACATTTACATTAAAAAATTAAACAAATAAATTTATATCACTATCTCGAAGGCCTCATGCCGCAGTCGCCAATTATTCTTCTCCACGCCACGGATAACGGGGACTTTCACGGCTATCCCGACTTACGTCGTCTACATAGTATCCCTTTTCCGATTCATCACCGTCTACCAACCCTCTCACCAGTGCACTTCTCTCTACTTCTTCCTTATAAAGCTCTTCATAATCGCGTGTATAATCGGCATGCGGCACCACGTTCACATCAAACACGAGCTTTACCATGCCATTCGGATGTATATTACCATATATCCGTATGACGTGTTGTACGTAACCGATATTCTTCGCACTCTCATACCTGAATCTCAGACGGGCTTTTCTCTCTGGCAAAACCATACGTTCGCCTTGCTTTAAAAGCGGAACGATACACCCGCAAGAAGACTGTATGTCGCGTATGATAAGAGGCTGGTCGCCCGTATTCTCTATTTCGTACGACAAGTTAAGCACCTGTCCCGCAATCAACGGATAATAATGACGTACGGAATCCGCCACAGATACCGTCGTCAGACCTATATTCTTCTTACAGGCCGGTAATCCCGAGCAACAGAGAAGGACACACACTACATATATAATATTCACCTTCCTCATACCCATTCAATACACTTTTATTTCATCACACGCCACAGACGCACGAGCCGCGGCGACTTGCATAAAACGAAGTTCCACAGGAATATCCGGATTTACCGTTTCGAGTTTACAGCTCACTCTTTGCTTGCTGAACACCTCTTTCTCTCCGACCGGAGGAAGGCCGAACGATGCCATTTTCCCCTCTCCCTGCCACACTTCTACAGAAGCAGGCAAAAAGATGTGCCAGGCCGGAGCATACAGAAGCGAAAGCTCCAGAACAGCTCCGTCGGAAATCTTTCCGGGCGGTACTTGCAGGACGAACCGGCGGGACGAAGCGATGAACCATCCCGTATGATAGTCGGAAGGCAAAGCATAAAGCCCGTCGGTAAGCATGGGAAGAGAGGCTGCGTTTTCATCTTCCGCAGGCTGGCATGAAAGCCGTATTCCTTTCAAGGGATTTTGAGATTCACGGTTTTCGGTTTTCAAAATATTCCATTCCTCTAAATAACTTTGTACGCTTCCAAATGCCTCACGATAATTTTTCATGCCGGAAAAAGCCGTATATCCATAAAGAGACTCCAAATACAGGTCGGCCTTGCGCTCATCATAAGCTCCGGCAGGCATACGCAACAGTTCGAGGCGGGTGAATTGCAGGGCTGTCAACAACTCATTCAACCTACGGCGTTCCATACCATCCGTTCGCTTGGCACAGCCGTCCAGCCTGTCGCAAAATGCACCGAACTCTACCGGGTCAAGCCAGGCTGAGACCGCATCGGCAATTCCTCCATAAAAAGGTAACAAAGCCTCACGTTCTTTCACGATACGCTCCCACGAAAGGTAAGCCGGAAGCAAAATGTCAGACGCATGCGGATAGAAACGTTTCAGATAGCGTTCCGTATACGACTCCAAAGGCAGGTCGGGATTGATCAACATACAAGCCAATGCAGCCGTCTGCAAATCATCGAAAGAGGCATAGTCGTAGCCGCTGCCGTTATAAAACAGTCCCTTCACGCCAAGGCAGTGAAAGTAGCGCAAACGCTCACTCAAAACTCCTAAACAGGGATACGGCGTGAAATAGTCATCGAAATTGCGCATGTAATCCCACACATATATCCTCGAAACGACCTTACGCCACTCTTTTACTTTTCGGGAAAAATTCTCTGCCGGTCGCTTTCCGGCAAAGTCCGGCCGCAAGGGCAAATCCATGGCGCTGATGATTACTCCGGCATTCTGAGGCAACGGTTCGGCCGGCGGTACTTCAGTCGTCCTGTAAGACGAAGTAAAAAACAAATGATGGGGGTAACGTTCGGCCAAACGACGGATGAAACGGCTCACGGACGGAGTAGCCTTTTTCCGCGTATTGCCCGCCGCCGTACAAGCCTTGCAGGCACAAACCGCACCGTTGTCGTTAGGCATAATGGCAAAACGTACTCCGCCGGTCTCCCCGTAATTATCCGTAACATAAGCCTCTACGGCCTTGAAAAACAGCTCCGAAGAAAAACAGAACTGGTTCTCGTCACGTTGCCCGTCTACCCAAGCCAAAGCCTCTTCAGGCACTTCGCCTGGAAAGACACGCCGAAGGTTATGCCCCCAAAGTCCCCAGTCGTAGTCCACATGATGGGAAGCCGTGACCGGCATCAGTTCGGGGTCTGCGTTGGAAGGAGAATATATTCCCCGGTATTCAAAAGCAAAATCGCCTTCGGCATGCGCTATGTCTATCATGGCCGGAGGTAAGTCCGAGGCTTCTATGCGCGGGTCTTCTCCAGAGGCCAGAAACTGGTATATCAGCCATAACATCTTATCTTCGTCGCAAGCGGTCAGACGTAATACATCGCCGTCAAGAACAGCCGAATAATCATGTTTCCCCTTCGCATCGACATGCACTACGATTTGCAGGAACGTACCTTGTACAGGTTTTTGTCGCAAAGCCACACTACGGCTCCCCGTACGGCGATCGAGATGATTGAACAGATAATCCGCCCATTTCCGATCCGCTTCCACCCTTTCGTCGGCAGCTTTAACCCAATAATGGTCATAAGACGAAACACGGCGTGCCCCCGCCCGGGAACAGGCACAACACAGCGACAGTATCAGTCCGAAGAAGAATACTGCTTTTAGCTTAGAAGTGTATGAACAGTTGCAGATATACATTATATAAGTTTTTATACCGTGTGTCTATATTCTCCACATATTTCGTCCGAGTCCCCGTACGGTTGTTGAGCTGAGTATAGAACGTGTGCCACGTCCCCATGACTCCTCCGGACAAATGGCTGTTGAACATGTAAGTCCCGCCCAGTCCTACCATGGTATTCAACCGGTCGAACGAGCTGGGCATGGCGTAATCTATCATATCGGCTTCGGGTGCCGTACCGACTGCTCCCGTCACGGTGATATTCGTACGCCCGTCCTCCAACGGATAATATTTGAGCTGGGCGGAAGCATTTACATACAAACGTGAAGAGAGCAAATAGGCATCGGCTTTCCCGCCTACCAGAACCTGGTTCCATACCTTAGACAATCCCAGACCGGCACTGAACAAATTGTGATTGCTCCTATCCCAACCGTTGAATACCCATCCGCCTTCTCCATAGCTGTCGTCCCAGCGGAACGTTTTGGAATAAGTACTGATACGCCTATACATGGCATGGATATCCAACGACAATCCGTTATCCGCTTCGTAAGCGGCCTGCAGACCCACCGTAATCTTCGGAAAATACTTGTTGGCCCAGGCTGCGGTCAGCGTTCCCGCCCATTTCCGCGAGAAACGGTGCTCCCAACCGCCTTGCAGTTGCAGGCCTACGCCGCCGGACACCTGGTCCTCCGGGTCCCCGCCGCTCGTACTGCCATCCCGTCCGGCATAATTAATCCGCCCGGTGAACAGGTTGTAGGCATTCTTACGGATATACGAAGCCGAAGCCACGGAAGTAATCACATCCTCTTCCCCATAACGTCCTTGAAGGTATTCCAAGCTTATCTCGTTCCGGTAAGACCGACTGAGCAGTCCGTCGATATGCCGCTTGAAACTCTCGGCTTCTTCAATGCCCGGCTTATATTTCCGCTGATAAAAATAAGCGGAGTCATAACGGTGCATCGCTTCGTAAGCCGTCCCCTTGGCCAACAAGAGCGATTCGTTGTTTTCGTCGAACAACAGAGCCGTATCCGCAACGGCTATGGCAGAATCCGGTTCGTGCTCTTTAATCAACTGAAGCGCCATAAGCTCGCAATTTTCGGCAAAAGCCCCTACAAGACCGTCATTGTCGGGATAATCATCAAGCTGCGGCCGAAGCAAATCCACTGCCCGCCGGTAATCTTCCGTACGGCTATAAGAAGCGGCTTGTTTTACAATAAAATCAATGTCCTCCGGATATATGGAACGAGCCTGAGACACATACGCATCATAATCCTCATGACGGTCGAGACGGTCGGACATACCGATGGCATATTGCAAACCCTCGTATGAAGAGGGATTGACTTCGAGCAGGTGGACACTCTCTCCGAAAGCCCTGCCGCTGGCTCCCCGTTCGATAAGTTCTTTTATATAAGGAATGGCTATTTCCTCGTATGCGGCGGCATACATCGGATATAACTCGGTCTGCACCGTATCGCTCATGGCAAGGTTCAAAACATCAAGCGCCTCAGACGTCTGTCCTCTGCGGCTGAACACATCAGCTTTCTTCACGAAGTATCCTCCGTAATCAGGATACTCTTCGTGAATGGAATCGAGAACCGCCAGTGCATCGTCGTAGCGCCGCAATTCGTAATAACAAGCATAAGTCTTGTCCAAAGCCGCCAGTTTCGTTTCATCATCATAACCTCCGCGAACCGCTCCTTTCAAATACGGTAAAGCCTCAGCATAGAATCCGTCGGAAACCAGTTCCGACGCCTGTTGCAACTGATTGCGTGCAAATTCATCCGCAAGGTCGGCGTCTTCGGGATTCATCTTTACCAGATTCGACAACAAAGTATAAGCCTTAGCCGTATTCCCCATCCGCTTGTACACCAGATACTCTTTATACAGCAAAGATGTCTGCTCCCCCCTGCGTCGTTTGGCCTCGGCCAAATAGTAAAGGGCATCATCATTGTAACCGCGCGTAACGGCAGTGTTGAGCATGTAATCCAAGGCTTCATCGCTTTTGGACGTTTCATAAACCTTACCGTAAAGCACGTACGGATCGTTCATCCGTGCCGCATTGGCCGCCTCCGCAAGCAACAGATTATAGAAACGCACCAGATGACCGTCACGGTTGGTTCTCATCCTCGACTTGACAAAGGCCATGGCTTCCTGATAACGGGCTTCTTCGGCCAGGATAGAGGCCTTTTTAATGATAAGTGCCGAACTTCTCGGTATGCGGGACACACCGACACCGGCCGTCTGAATGGCTTCTTCCGTATTGCCCTGCTGTAACAGCAGGTTCACCAGATCCAGATAATACCCTTCGTTCTGTGGCGAGACTTCCACCAAGTCCCGGAGCAAAGCGACGGCCTTCTCTTTGTCGCCGCTTTTACGTCTTTCCTGATAACTTTCCTCCAGACGGTAAACATAATCCCGTTGCACGGTGGAATCATTAGGATAGATTTGCCTCAGCCTCCTGAGCAAGCGGTCGGCTTCTTCTACATTGCCCTGTTTCCGATAAAGTTCTATCTTCTTCCGCCAAAGTCCTTGCCAGTAAGGGTTAATCTCCAGAAGCTCATTGACATAACAAATGGCACTGGAATAGTTTCGGGTTTCATCCTCCACCTTAATAAGCAACTGTTTGGCTTCCACATTCTCCGGGTTGTCCCGCACCGCCCGTACAAGGAAGTAACGGGCGGTATCATAATCCTTCTTCCTATAATGGTAACGACCGCAAAGTTCATTCAAGCCATTGACATCCGGATAGATGCTCAAACCTTCATCCAACAGTTGTTTGCCGGCCTCCCACTGCTCTCGTCCGAACATCGAACGCACGTTCGATTCGTAATAATCAGGCGTATGTACATCATCTTTTTCAATAATGTTAAACGCATATACCCCCACAATACTGACAAAACAAATCAAACCGATCAACAAACAACCGAACTTCCTCATGACTCACCTCCTTTCTCCCTTTCTCCGGACTTCTCTTTTTTCTTACTCCCGGCAAAACCCTTACGGCTCATTTCTCCCCATACGGCTTTCTTATTGAGCAGGAAATTACAATACCCCTTAATGGAAAAAACCACAATAAGAGGGTGATAAAGAAAAGGTTCCAAAATAGCCGCTCCTATAATCCAAAGGTAGGACTTGACTTTACGGAACGAACCCCCAAGCGAATAATCGTAGAACAGAACGACCAACGAAAGACTTATACAGAAAGCGTAAAGTCCGAAAAATATGACGACAGCCGTCTTCCAGTTTACGACACCAGTAAGAGCCTGATACAGGAAGGTGAGAAGACCGAAGAATTCAATAACCGGAGCAAGACATTCGAAAATAAGCACATAAGGCAAAGTCACCATCCCCAATTGCCTGTATTTCCAATTAAAAAGGAACCGACGATGACGCACAAAAGTCTGTATCAACCCATGCCCCCAACGTACCCTTTGACGGTAGAGCACTTTCAATGTGGGAGGAACTTCCGTCCAACAACAGTTAGCCGGAATCTGTACGACACGGTATTTTCGTCCGAAATCGCAGCAATAACCGACCATACGTATCAACATGTCCATGTCTTCGGCAAAAGAGTCTCCACTATATCCCCCCGCAGCCATCACCACATTCTTGTCGAACATACCGTAACCTCCCGAAACGTTAGGCATGGCATTGATAGTAGACCACCCCATCTTTCCGATAAAAAACGAACGCATGTATTCCAGGGTCTGAAACAATGGACACGGAGTATGCGGTGGTCTGAGTTCCACCATCTGCCCCTTTTCTATCCGACAGCCGTTCGAAGCTGCCATGACTCCACTGACGGCTATCACGTCCTCAGATTCCAAAAACGGCATGATACAACGCGAAATAGCGTCTTTGGAAAGAATGCAATCCACATCGGTATTGATGAAATACGGGTAGGAGGAAGCATTAAGCCCGGCATTGACGGCATCGGCTTTCGTTCCTCCGTTTTCCTTATCCACCACAATCAGCCGTTTATATTCGGTCCGGGTTGACTTGAACAACCGACGATAAGGTTTCGTATGTATATATTCCACGTAGGCAAACGGCACCTCTACTAACGAGAAATGTTCGATGAGCAGTTCCAATGTCTTATCACGACTACCGTCGTTGACAATCACCACTTCAAATATCGGATATTCTTGTGCCAGCAGCGAATTCACATTGTTAACGATGGTCTTTTCTTCATTATAAGCCGGAGCGATAATAGACACTCCCGGAGTATAAGGACTGTTGTCCATGATATATTTGGGATACACCGAAAGATGGGAATGTTTGCTACGGAGTATGCCTAATTCTGCAAGCCACATCAGAATCACGTATGAAACCATGAGTCCCAAGCTATAAAAGAAGACCACATAGCCGTAAAAATAGAAAATGATATCTTTCATAGGCTCTCATTGTTAATTATGGGGTTCTCTACATGCTCGAACAATATCTGGTTCTCACTACTTGCCTTGACTTTAAGTCGGAGAAAAACATTACGCCCCTCGTCGTTGTACAGCCACAAACAACGCAAGGCCGTACGTTTGGTGTAATTAGACACGGAGTTTTCATATACGTCGGCGAAAAAATGTACACGGATACCCGAACCTATGGCCAACAAAGCATTGAGTATAGACCGACGCAAAATCTCGGTCTGTTTATAGAAAAGCCCCAACATGACTTCTTCCGCCTCATCAAACCGACGGATTCCCATACAAGCGAATGCAGCATTTCTACAAAGAAAATTGGGAGAATCAAAATAAGAGAAAAGGTATTTCACCTCTTGGTCCGTCCCCCAATAGGCAATCTCGTGCATGAAAAAGACAACTTTACTGGTTGCCTCCGTTTTCTGCAATAAAGGAACAAACAAAGGAACCGGCCTACCACCTTCACGTATCTTTCTAAATATCTCATGAAGTTCCATCTTATCCCAAATAGAGAAGGCTGTATTCTGAATACTACTCTCCTCCAGAAACATATAAGGTTCCTCTTTGTTCGTGCACATATAATACAAACGGGTTGCCTTACGTAACCGTATATCTTTATCGTTCACCAAACTCGCCACAATACTATCCGGCAACTGCATGTTGGTCAATCTCACGGCTTGCATCAAAGCCACTTTATCTTTACGTTTACCTAATATGAGTTGTCTTTCCACGTAATCCGTAAAGCCGATAAGTTTCATGACACGTTGTATGTTCGTCAAGTTCGGATTTTGCACATTCGTATAAAGACTCAATTCCACCAGCACTTCCGACCACAGACGCATCTCCCACGTCTTCCATTTACGTGGTTTATATTCCATACGTCGGCTAATCTCCTCCGTAGAAAGGTTCTCCACCTCTTCATGGACGATGGCTTTCAACTTATCAAAATATCTGTCTTTAATCCAAGCTTTCCTCTTTGCATTGCGGCGCCGAAGATAGACATGAACTCCCATAATGCAAAAAATGACGGCAAATCCCAAACAACTTACAAGAATCACTCCGTATGCCACTCTCACCACCCACGGATAATCTACAAAAAGATGTCTATACAGATAATAATAATATCTCAATATATTCCATCCCCAAAGTTGATAGACATCATCCGCTCCCGAATATCCTGTATGACTGGCCTGCAGAAGTCCTATATTTGATTCTGCCAGGCAAAAGACGGTATATACCATCTGTAAAAACATTCCTACAAGAATTCGTTTCATACTTTTCTTATATTACAGCTCTCACAAAAGGTACACGACAGACTATCTACTCCCCCTCATTACCAACTTTCACCCAATATTATAGATTTTCCATAATGCACATCTCTTACTAAGAGATAAACAACAAATGTTAAGGCGTTGATAAACAGATTATTGTCCACATTTCGAAGACTCGTTCGTAAAACACATCATTAAAAAAGTTATGAAATATCGCTGATTTTTCTTAGAAATATTATATTATAAATAGCTTATTTCCAGATTATTTTATTATCTTTGCCCCAACAAGATCGCTCTCTTAGTAAGAGAAAAGACAAAAGACGGCACAACAGAAAGTAGAGCTTTTTACAACACAAAAAAACACTCTACCCACAAATAAAAGACAGATTTTCTATCGAATAAAAACCTTAATGCTCTACACAACTCATAAATTTTGTAACGGTTGGCAAGCATCTTCTTGTATTGAATCACGCAAAACAAGAAGTGATTCGGGTCCCATATTGAACAAAAGATCGACGACACTCAAATTGGGCAAGAAACCATGTTTTTCCCGAAAGACTTGATAGTATCCACGAGGAATAAAAGTAACATCAGCCTCAACTGATATTTTAGGACTTATCAAATTACGGAAATCGGCAACACAATCATCCGACCTGCCTCCAAAATCCATAAAGCCATAAGAAGCCGTCTGCGCAACTTTGGGGTGCAAGTCTATAAGTTCGCACACCTTGGCACGCATCGCTTCGTTAAAATCAAAAAGAAAGTCCCACTTCTGCGTATAAAACGGTAGGAAGTCATCGGCATAATACTCAAAGAAAGGACTGTTGCGATAAGCCGTCTCCAAAGCATTCCAATGCAGGTGGCGCCAATTCCCATGGTCTGAGATACGGATATCCTTCACGGGACACTTATCTGCGGCAGGCTTCACCACAGGAATGGTCAACGCCTGCACGCCGGAAGGCGAAGCGATGAGGCAACGGTTACGATAAGTTTGTTTCACATAATGCTCGTATGCCTCGACGTACGCTTCAGTATAAGCATAAAGTTTGGTGTAATATTGTACCGGTGCCAGATAAGCGGAAGAAAGCAAACAAATACGACTCATCATCAAGGATTTTGGTTTTGAACGGACACGGTTATGCCTACGGAGCGGCCGGACGGACTTTGTCCTCCTCTCGGTTTGTACGTATTTTCGCGCCCGACCTTCATCATCGTACGATGGGCACGAAGCCGGGCATACCATGGTGCTTCAGTATCCCAAGAATAAAGAATACGGCTCAAACGGCCGATAATATAAGTGTCGGGCACAAACCCGAAAGTACGTGAATCGGCGTGGTTACGCTCATTAGCCGACGACATCCAATAATAGTCGTGGCTGAAACGGAAACTCGACACGAAATGCCCTGACACACAAAGCGAATCGGCAATGACTGCGGCACGCACTCCTTCGTGAAGATTGATCATACGGCAATACCATTGCATATTATCGGGAGTAAGTGTCACGTAAGCGTTCCGGCGGGGAAGTTCCACCACCCTGCAAGGACGATGGTCACGAGGACGGTTTCGATACACTTTCCCCAACGAATCTATCCACAGGCTATCTCCCGGAACAGCATAACAGAATCCCACAAAGACATCTCGCTCGTCTATGTATCGCTCGTCCTGCCCGCCGGTAGAAGGGTCATTAAAAGCTACCCATTCGCCCCGCGGCACAGGACTTGTGCCCCAACGCATATAGCCCCACCAACGCATGGGCGAAAGACGCAGCCCGTATGCAGTACGGTCTACCGCCACACGGTCACCCGCCATAAAAACAGGCCGTTCGCCATCTTCGGGTATCTCTATGAGAAACACCCAACACCCTCTGACCAAGACTACCCCGATGGCAGCGGCCAGCAACACGGCACACAGTCGTCCAGCCTTCTTCAATATCCTTTATCTATTTGATGTGATCCACCAGGCGGAACAGGCGGTTCCAACGCACATGACCGTCGAACCATCCGCGATCTTTATCCAACGAAAGCCAAATGAGTATCGGCTTACCCACAATGTGATCCTCGGGAACAAAACCCCAATAACGTGAATCGGCCGAATTATGGCGGTTATCACCCTGCATCCAATAGTAGTCCATCTTGAATGTATAGCTATCCGCCTCTTTCCCGTTAATGAAAATCTTCCCATCCTTCACTTCAAGGTCGTTATGTTCGTATACTCGGATAGGACGTTCATACACGGCTATATTGTCCATAGTCAGTTTGACGGACTTTCCTTTGGCCGGAATCCATATAGGACCGTAATTGTCACGTGTCCAACCCGTCCAGGCATTGAGCGGATACAAACCGTCGGGTACGGAATTTACATTATCGTAAGCGATACTGTCCACAATGTCCGTACAGGCCTTCAGACGCTCGTAAGCGTACTGTGTCAGCGGCATGGTTCCAGTTTCGGACAATGAAGCCAAATCTTCCCCACTGATGCCCAGTTCCCGCACTAATTCGTCCGGTATGGCCTGTTTCAGGCGTACGAAGTAATCGTACTGCACATTGTCCGGTTCCTTGTTGGGTTTACCATCCAGATAGACCACATGGTCCTTAATCTGAAGCGTCTGTCCGGGCAGTCCCACACAACGTTTCACATAATTCTCCCGCCGGTCTACCGGACGCGACATCACTCCGCCGAACACTTGGGGATTCTGGTCGATGTATTGACGTCCCATGGCATAAAGCTCGGCAAAGAAGTCGCGCTGTTGCTGCCGGGTGAGCGAATCCAAAAGCGGATAACCGCCATGTAGTTGCATATATTGCTGACCGCCGATGCCGTATGCGATGGCATAAAAATCCATGTTTTGGTATTCCGGGTTCACGGTCACCGTATCGCCCGCCGGATAATTGAACACCACGATGTCGTTCAACTGTACCCGTCCGCCCGGGACACGCTCGTAATCCCACTGCGGCCACTCGACATACGACTTGCCCCCCACAAGAGGCATCGTATGCTGTGTAAGCGGCATGGACAAAGGCGTCTGCGGCTTGCGCGGCCCGTAGCTCATCTTGCTCACGAACAAGTAATCGCCCACCAAAAGCGACTTTTCGAGCGAAGACGATGGAATCGTATAATTTTGGAAAAAATAGATATTGACGAAATACACAGCCACTAAAGCAAACACGATGGCATCCACCCAACTCATCACCGTGCGCGTCACGGGGCTTTCGGCCTCTTTCCACCATGTCCAAGGGATGCGTTTCGTGATGTAAGCGTCATAGATGAACGGTACGACCAACAATCCCCACCAACTCTCGATCCATACGAGGAAAGCAAGATAGAGGGCTGTTACGACACCCATCTTTATCCATTGTGCCCGTGTGGGCTTCTGCTTGAGTTTCTTCATGTCTTTCTTTCAAATGTCGTTTAAAATTGGAACAAATCATCCATCGTAAGCAATCCCTCATGTGTGGCCGTATATTCGGCAGCCAACACGGCACCCAACGCAAACCCTTTCCGATTGTGCGCGTCATGGGTAATCGTAATGCTGTCCGCCTCGCTGTCATACACCACGGAATGAATGCCCGGTACCTCGCCACGGCGTACGCTGTCGATACGCAATTCATTTGCCGCACACGTCTCCGTACCGCTCACCGTCCCGTCCGGTGCCGTAAACGTACCCTTCACCCATTTGTCTTTACGGCCCACGGCGTGGATAAGGTCTTCGGCCAACGTAATGGCCGTCCCGCTCGGTGCATCCAACTTATGCACATGGTGCACTTCCTCCATCTTCACATCGTAGGCCGGGAAACCGGACATGATGCGTGCCAGATAACGGTTCACGGCCCCGAAGATAGCCACGCCGAGGCTGAAGTTGCTGCTCCAGAAAAGCGTATGTCCCTCTTCGCGACACAAGCGGCGTACTTCTTCGCCATGTTCGGGTATCCATCCCGTACTGCCCGACACCACTTTTACCCCGGCGGCAAAAGCCTGAAGATAATTGTCGTATGCCGTCTGCGGTGTAGTAAACTCAATAGCCACGTCCGCACTCCGGAAAGCTTCCGAAGCGAAATCTCCACGGTTATCAATGTCGATGATACTCACTATTTCATGGCCACGTTCCAAAGCGATTTGCTCTATCATGTGACCCATCTTGCCATAGCCGATTAATGCGATTTTCATATTTTTCAAGTAATATGCTGATATTTTCTCTCGCAAAGATAGGGATTTGACTTGAATTTCATTACTTTTGTTAGTAAAAATAAACTTTTCAGCCCCAGCATTATGGAAAAGCTGTTGCACTACATCTGGAAATACAAACTGTTTCCGCTCAAACCGTTGCAAACCACAGACGGCCTGACGCTGGAGGTCATCGACCCGGGAACACTCAACCGGGACGCAGGCCCTGACTTTTTCAACGCCAAAATCAAACTGGACGGTACGACATGGGTGGGCAACATCGAGATTCACGGACGGGCCGCCGATTGGTACGCCCACGGGCATCACGAAGACACCCACTACAACAACGTCATCCTGCACGTGACGGAAACAGCCGACCGCCCCGTCGTCACACAAGACGGGAAGACGCTTCCGCAACTCATCGTGGAAGTGCCCGGCTACCTGCGCGAAAACTACGAAGAATTGTGCCGGACAACGGATTATCCGCGATGCCATCGCATCATTCCCCAAATCGACCCGTTCACGGTGCACAGTTGGATGAACGCCCTGCTTTACGAACGGTTGGAACAACGTGCACGGACCGTAGCCGCCCGTGTGGAAAAACTGCAAGGCGATTGGGAACGGGCCTACTTCATCACCCTGTCCCGTAATTTCGGTTTCGGTATCAACGGAGATGCTTTCGAAGTGTGGGCACAACATATCCCGTTGCAAGCCGTGGCACACCATCGCGACAACCTGTTCCAGATAGAAGCCATATTCATGGGACAGGCCGGACTGTTGGACTTCGAGACTATTCCGAAGAAATACCGCGACGAAGCCATCGACGACGATTATTATCCCCGGTTGAAACGGGAATATGACTATCTGGCACATAAGTTCGCCCTTACGCCCATGGACGCGGCAGCATGGAAATTCCTGCGTCTGAGGCCGCAGAACTTTCCCCATGTGCGCATCGCCCAGCTCACCCAACTGTATTACAACCAGACGGCCGGTTTCTCCCGATTATTGGAAGCCCGGACATTGGAAGAACTGCACGACATGCTCTCCACGCACGCCACCCCCTATTGGGAGTCACACTATACTTTCGGATGTCCAAGCCACAAAAATGCCAAGGCTCTGACGGCAGGTTCATTGAACCTTATCGCCATCAATACCGTCGTCCCGCTGCTGTATGCCTACGGACAAACCCACGGCAACGACAAATATTGCGAACGGGCTTTGCAATTCTTAGAACCAATCAAGGCGGAAAACAACTATATCACACGCCAATGGGCCGAATGCGGTATCAAAGTGGACAGCGCGTCGGATTCGCAAGCGCTCATCCAACTGAAAAAAGAGTATTGCGACCGGAAATATTGTCTGCATTGCCGCTTCGGTTATGAATTTCTGAAACGAAAAAACACTTCTGAATAAAATGAAAACGGATTATATCTTTGAACTGGAGATGAAGGTACGCGACTATGAATGCGACCTGCAAGGTATCGTAAACAATGCCAACTACCAACATTATATCGAACACACCCGGCACGAGTTCCTGCTCGCACAAGGCATCAGTTTTGCCGACTTGCACACACAGGGAATAGATGCGGTAGTGGCACGGCTGAACATGGCTTTCAAAACGCCCCTGAAAAGCGGAGACCGCTTTGTCAGCAAGCTGCGCGTTGAGAAAGAAGGCATCAAATACGTGTTTTATCAGGACATATTCCGCCTGCCGGACATGAAATGTTGCCTGAAAAGCCAGGTGGATACCGTTTGCCTGATAGAAGGCCGTTTGGGAACCTGCCGCGAACTAGACGACATCGTGCCGAAACCGGAAGACTGACCTTTCCTGCCAACCTCTTACCTTACCATGAACTTATGACCGAACAGGAAATTATCTACACCATGGCCTTGACACGGGTACCGCGTGTCAACACTGCCGCCCAACACCGCCTGATGGAGGAGGCGGGCAGTGCTTCGGCTGTGTTCGACCACCGCCATCACATCCGTGACTTTTATCCCGAAGCTTCGGACAAGCTGTCTGCCGCACTGCAAGAAATGGAAGTCCAAGTGGCACGGGCTGAAGAAGAACTTGAATTCACCCGGAAACACCATATCAAATGTTTGTGCTACCACGACACGGACTATCCTTCACGACTGCGGGAATGCGACGACGCTCCCCTACTGCTTTACTACAAAGGAAACGCCGACCTGAACCGGACACATGTCATCAACATGGTAGGCACGCGCCACTGCACGGAATACGGGAAAGATATTTGCCGCCGTTTCGTGGCTGAACTGGCCAATCTCTGCCCTGATGTGCTGGTGGTAAGCGGACTGGCCTATGGGATAGACATCCATAGCCACCGTGCGGCATTGGACAATGCGGTAGACACCGTAGGCGTATTGGCGCACGGCCTGGATCAGATATATCCCCGCCTGCACCGCGACACGGCCGTACAAATGACTTCACAAGGCGGACTGCTCACGGAATTCATGAGCCGTACGAACGCCGACAAGGTGAACTTCGTACGCCGGAACCGTATCGTGGCAGGTATGGCGGATGCTACCATCGTGGTGGAATCCGCCGAAAAAGGCGGCGCACTGATTACGGCGGACATCGCTATGAGTTACCACCGCGATGTGTTCGCCTTTCCGGGCCGCGTGGGCGACCCTTACTCACAAGGCTGCAACCGCCTGATACGGGACAGCAAAGCCGCCCTGCTGCAAAACGCGCAGGAGTTCATGGAAGCCATGGGATGGCAACCTCGTTCATCGGAAAACCAAAAAGACAAAGGCATACAAGGTGAACTTTTCCCCGACCTGTGCGAGGAGGAACAACGTATTGTAGACTGCCTGCGCCAGTCGGAATGCCTGCAAATCAACGCACTGGCCGTGGCCACCAACCTTCCGGTACATAAGCTCAGCGCTTTTCTCTTCAATCTGGAAATGAAAGGTATAGTCAGGCTCTTGAGTGGAGGGATGTACCGGCTAACCTAAGGAAGGACCTATAAACACACCCATTATACAACATATTCCTTTCCCGTTTGCAACATTTCACCGACAGGTAACAAATGAGAAGAAATTTGCAACATGAAAGAAAATACTTCTAAAAAAAGAACCGTATTTTTACTGCAAGTTTTGGATATTCCAACTTCATGAAACTATAATCGAATCCACATTATGCGAAACACCCCCATCTCTTTGGTGTACGGCCTCTTCTTTTTGGGCACAGCATGCGCTTGCAGTCATTCCCCACAATCGGAAGAAGCCCCGCCTGTCTTGGTAGAAATCCACGATTACAACTACAGTCTGGATTTCTCTTCATTCCTGAATCTGCATAAAATCATAGGCCTGTCTGCCCCGAAACAAGAGGCTTTCGTCAAAGACATTGAAAGATTGCTCTTCGCAGACAACCGTATCTTCGTCATGGATCGCAGCGGCAACAAGGTTGTAATGTTCGACGGAGAAGGCAACTTCCTCAAATCCACAGCCAATATGGTTGGCCGGGGGCACAGCGAATACCTCCGGGTAATAGATGCTTCCCTCGATGAAAAGGACAAAAAACTTTATGTACATTGCGATGCGCCTTACCAAATGATGGTGTTCGACTTCGACTTGAACCTGAAAGAAATCATCCACATGGATTATTACATGAATGAAATGACGGTGGAAGGGAATCTCATTTACGGCTTGTGCTACCACACTCCACCTGCAAAAGGGGTTTGCTTAGTGTCCACCGCGAAATCACGGCCTGATACCGAACCTGACACTTTGCTTACTTTCCAAAACATAGTGCCGGGAAGATGGACCTTTGGCAAAAGCCTTCTGTCACGCCACGATGGCACATACGTATGCTTCCCTTTCGATACCCACATTTACCAATTCCGGAAGGGCGAAATTACAGAAACATACAACATGGACTTCGGTGACCACGGGCTCCTTGCGCATCCTCTCCCTGAAAATATCACCCCAAAGATGTTCGACCGCTACAATAACGGATTGCATTGGAGCATCGTCAACATGAGCAGTTCAGATTCACTCCTATTATTCAATACCAACTCCTTTGAACTGTTCATTATGGATAAGGAAAAAAGACTGTGTGAAGGATACAAGGAAGCTTATAACGACTTGTCCCGCATCCACTGCGGACGAATCATCCCCACGCAAGGGCTTCCGGAAGGCATCGTATTCCAATGCAACGCCCATTCCATTGAGGAAACATTACAGGCTTGGGCAAAGAAAAACGACATGCCACTTGTCCTAAAGGAAATCTCCCGTAATTTCAACCCGGAAGGCAACCCGCTCATCATGATTTGGATCATCAAGTAAACCTCCCTCTACATCATATACAACACCACAAAAACAATCAAATGAAACACAATATTTTTTTATACGCAGTCGTCCTTCTGGCCTGCCTTTCATGCAGCACGAAACAAAAAGTGACGGTGGAATACAAGGACTACCGCCCACTCAACATGTCATCGTTCGTAACGCTCCAAAAGAACATCCTGTTAGACTCTCCGACAGAGGAAAGCCGTATCCAAGATTTCCACATCGGACGGCTGCTTTTCGCCCAGGAAAGGATATACGTGATAGATGAAAAGGAAAACAGAATCCTGATGTTCAATGATGAAGGGAAGTTCCTCAAATCCATAGGCAGTGCAACAGGAGAAGTTTCCGGAAACCGCCTCAAAATACAGGATGCCGCCCTTGACGCACAACCACAAAAGCTCTATGCCTATTGCAGCACAACTTGCCAAATCATGGTGTTCGACCTCGACCTGAATGTGGAACAGACCATCCCAATGGTTACTCCTTTGCTCGAAATCGGGCTGGACGGAAACTGCCTGTATGCCATCCGGACATCCCTGAAAAGAAACGGCTGCGAGCTTGTGGTATTCGACAAGGACCGGTTGGAAGACGCGCCTTCCGTCTTGTGGAAACAAGCAGGTATCCCCTCCGGGAAACAAACTCCCGGAGAAACATTCATCCTGCCCGGAAAATCGCTTTCACCGTCTGAAGACGGCACCTATGCAAGCTTGCCGCAAAGTAACCGGATTTGCCAAATACGGAACGGGAAAATCACGGCAACCTACAACTTGGATTTTGGCGGAAAAGCCTCTCAATCCGCTTCCTATAACATCTACAACATCTGTGCTTCGGACTCCTTCCTGATTTTCAACACGGACAGCTCTAAGTCATGGTTCATCCTGAACCGAAAGACCGGAAAATGCATTGTAGACGAAAATCTGCATAACGATGTGTGCCTTGGGCACAATTCCCGGCTTATCCCCGTACAGGGAACAAACAACGGAATGGCATACGGCATGTCGGCCGCATTCGTGTCACAAACGCTGCAACACCTCAAAAAACACAAGGAGGAATTCGAGCAATTCGGCCAAATAAAATTATATCGTCCTTACCTGCCTTTCCTCGAAAAGGACATCGCTCCACAAGACAACCCGATGCTATATCTTTGGGAAATCAAGTAAACCGATATAAACCAACTTTCTGACCATTGGCATAAAGATACTCCACTTTTTTCTATTTCACCTTCGAAGGGTGTCGGACTTACAACCACAAAAAGTCATATATTTACTTTCAAAAAGACAATATCACAAAACCAGAATGATAAATACACGAACATTTCGCTATAAAAACATAAAATAAGGCTACAAAACGGTAAATCAGCGACAGGCCAATACTGCGATATTTGCAAACAGACGTACTTCCGCCCGCAAATTCCGCAAGGATTTCAAGGTTCCGTCCGGGTTCCACAAAGCCGTCAGACTGAAAGTATGTTAAAAACAGAAGCCGTTTCGCAATACATATCCCAACGTAGTATTAAGCCGTTTTTTTTGGACGAACAAAGCAAATACCGTACCTTTGGAAAGAAATATAAAAAGGCTATGGAACAAAGTATCTGGCAAGAGATAGGACAGCTATACCAAAAGTTTCAAGAACTGGGCATCAGTGAAGCGGTGGACTATGAGAAGTACTACCTCTATTCCCTTATCACCCATTCTACGGCCATTGAAGGCTCTACGCTCACCGAAGCGGAAGCACAAATGCTTTTCGACGAAGGGCTGACTGCCAAAGGAAAGCCATTGGTTTACCATTTGATGAACGAGGACTTAAAGAAAGCATACGAACTGGCCAAAGCAGAAGCCCGGAACAAGACGTCAGTCACTCCGGCATTTTTGCGGAAGCTAAATGCTGCATTGATGCGTACAACGGGCAGTGTTTATAACGTCATGGGCGGTTCTTTTGATTCTTCCAAAGGCGAATTCCGTCTGTGCGGTATCACGGCAGGAATTGGCGGACGTTCTTACATGAATTACCAAAAAGTCCCTGCCAAGGTTGATAGACTCTGCGCCATCTTACAGGAAAAGCAAAGCACATCAGGGACATTCAGGGAACAATACGAATTGAGTTTCAACGCCCACCTCAACTTGGCCACGATTCACCCTTGGGTGGATGGTAACGGCAGGACAGCGCGTTTGCTGATGAATTATATCCAATTCTGCCGTAACCTTTTCCCGACCAAGATATTCAGGGAAGACAGAGAAGAATATATTCTTTCCTTACGTCGCTCACAAGAAGAAGAAACCAACCAACCGTTCTTGGATTTCATGGCATCCCAATTAAAGAAATCGCTTTCTTTGGAGATTGAGAAGTTCAATGCTTCACAGAAGAAAGGTTTTGGCTTTCTATTCTAATATATCAGGATCAGCTTTTTCGTCTATGATTTCATCATTTTGCCCTTACTCTTTAAGTTCCAAAATATATATTTGTTTCTCTGAACTGTCATCAAAATCTCCCCCCGTAAAATCCCCGAATTTATGGATAATATTAAATCCAATTTGTTTGAGATATGAATTTAACTCTTGGGGAAAGAACAATCTCATGTCCATATTCTGGATTGAATGAAATTTATCGTCAATAAAATAGTGCCACTTTATACGATTAATTTGAGATGCGCTTTCATAGTGCATGCTTTGTTTTATCAACACTTTTCTTCCATCATTGGTTGTATACTCGGCAATAACTTGTTGCTTCCGCTCGTTTTCAACAATATATTGGATATTAGGATTGAAGCAGTCCAATAAAAACAAACCTTTTTCTTTCAAATGATTTCTTACGACTTTCAACGTATCAAATAAATCCTCATTTTTATACAAATGATGGATTGAATTAAACGGAATAAAAATAAAATCGAATTTTTCTCCAAGGTCTAATCCTCTAATATCCGCTTCAATGAAATCTATTTTTAATCCGGCTTGAAATGCTTTCTCCTTTGCCCGTTCAAGCATGGATAAAGTATAATCAACTCCCTTAATATTATAACCATCCTTTGCTATTGGAATCGTAAGCCTACCCGTTCCACAGCAGAGTTCAAGTATTTTGGCATCTTTATTTTGAGGCAGCCATTTTTTGTAAAACTCCAAATCGGACAGAGATTTATTCAACCCATCATAAATATCTGCATTATAAATAAAATCACCGACTTTATAATCTGTATTCATATTCTTTATTTTAACAGCTCACGATTTTGATTATCACCACTTTCCAATATGCTCATTTGATGGATAGCTATTTGGTTTAACTTAACAAGACGTTCACGTTGTGTCATATTCTGTTCGATAAACACGGCATTTAGATTCTCCATATTCGACAAACAGATAAGTTCATTGATAGTAGCATAATCACGGATGTTTCCTTTCAGTTCGGGATTCGCTTCTCTCCATTGTTTTGCTGTCATACCGAACATCGCCACGTTCAGCACGTCGGCTTCATTGGCATAAATAATGCTTGCTTGCATTGGTGTGACTTCCATCGGAATAAGGTTTTGCTTTATGGCATCAGTATGTATGCGGTAGTTGATTTTCGACAATTCACGTTTCGCTGACCAACCGAGCAGCCTTTGTTCTTCTGTCTTTAGCCGCTGATACTCCTTAACAAGAAGTAATTGGAATTTAGGAGAAATCCACATGCCAAAATGATATGCTATATCCCGATGTGCATATGTACCACCATAACGACCTGCCTTAGAACGAATACCGATGGCACCGGTACGTTCTATCCACGTTTTCACCGAAAGCACAAAATTGTTACTTCCTGCCGCATTTTTAATTGTACCGAATTCGGTACAATTAAAATCGGGATTATACAACATTTCCCATTCGCCAAGATACTCGATAGTGCTTTTAAGACTAAGCCAACGGAAGATAATATGCTCTTGCAGTTGGCTTCTTGCCATGTCTGTAAGGCTGATGTAGTCTTCTTCATTGTACTTGACAACGCTAATATCTGTATTTTGAACAGTAATTTTTGCCATTATAATGATACATTGAGTTTCAATTACAAAGGTCGCTATAATTTGAGAAACTGCATCCTTTTTAATGGACTATTCACAAAAATGGCAGACCCGAAGGTCTACTTTGCTGCAAATATACGCCTATTTCCCGTAAAGCGCAAGGATTAGGAATATTTTTCTTTCAGGATTTACTGTATTCTGCTAAAAGCCGTACCGCATTTAACCAAGGAAACCACCTTTGTTTCTTCGGCAGCCGCCCCAAAAACGCCCCCTCCAAGGGATTTCCCAAAAACATCCTTCATCCTTCAGGTCTCGCCATAACAAACTTATAAATAATCATTTACCCGCTGAACTTTCATCCGGGCATCTTTCAGTCCGTGCTTCAGCCTTACCTTGTAGGGAAGCGAAAATCGTTTGGCGCACGAAACACTTTTTTTCTCAGTCGAATGAAAAATCAATCTCAGCCGAACGGTTTTTCGTTTGGCTGAGATTGATTCCCGCCCTTCGGGATGAAGGAGGACTGAAAGACAACTGAAACACCTTTCAGTTCATAACTATCTCGATACAAGAGTATTACACTGAAACCTGAAGGATGAAGGATGTTTTTGGGAAATCCCTTGGGAGGAAAAACGCGCATCGGGCAAACCATAGACCAAAATAAAGCGCGTCCACCCTGAGCGGTGGACGCGCTTTTATTCCATGCGAATGTGCTTAGGAAAAGCCTAAGCGTTCGCCTTTTAGTCGTTCAACTTCGCCTTGATGAACTCACGGTTCAGACGGGCGATATTGGCGATACTTTCGCACTTCGGACACACGGCCTCACAAGCGCGGGTGTTCGTACAGTTACCGAAGCCGAGTTCGTCCATCTTGGCAATCATGGCCTTGGCACGGCGTGCGGCCTCAGGACGGCCCTGCGGCAACAAAGCCAACTGACTCACCTTGGAAGAGACGAACAACATGGCAGAACCGTTCTTGCAGGCTGCCACACAGGCACCGCAACCGATACAACTGGCGCAATCCATGGCTTCGTCGGCATTCTGCTTCGGAATCAAAATGGCATTGGCATCCTGAGGCTGTCCCGTACGCACGGTCACATAACCGCCGGCTTGCATGATTTTATCGAAAGCCGTACGATCCACCATGCAGTCCTTGATGACGGGGAAACCGGCGGAACGCCACGGCTCCACAGTAATCGTATCGCCGTCCTTGAACTTACGCATATAGAGCTGGCAGGTGGTGGCACCGCGTTCGGTCTTGCCGTGGGGCGTACCGTTGATGTACAAAGAACACATACCGCAGATGCCTTCACGGCAATCGTGGTCGAATACGAACGGTTCCTTGCCCTCCTCTACCAGTTGTTCATTCAAAATGTCCAACATCTCCAGGAATGAGGTATCGCCCGGAATGTCTTTCATCTCACGCTCGTCAAAATGGCCCTTGTCTTTCGGTCCGTTCTGGCGCCAATATCTAAGCTTAAATGATATATTTTTCTCCATTGTTTTTTTCTTTATAATCGTTGAACAAACCGTTTATTAGCTCTTGTAGTTACGTGTCTGAACCTTGATGGCTTCGTAAACGAGAGGTTCCTTGTACAATACGGGAGCCACATCGTCGGAGCCTTGGTACTCCCAGCAAGATACGTAGAAGTAGTTCTCGTCGTCACGCTTGGCTTCGCCTTCTTCCGTCTGGTATTCTTCACGGAAATGACCGCCGCAAGACTCGTTACGGTTCAGGGCATCATAAGCGATGAGTTCGCCCATCGTGATGAAGTCGTTCAGGCGCAATGCCTTCTCCAGTTCGATGTTCACGCCTTCCGTAGAACCCGGGATGAACAAGTTGGTCTCGAACTCCTTGCGGATGTCTTTCAAGAGCTTCAACGCCGTCTTCAGACCTTCTTCCGTACGGCCCATGCCGACATATTCCCACATGATGTGGCCGAGTTCTTTGTGAATGGAATCCACGGATTTCTTTCCCTTGATGCCCATCAAATGGTCGATACGTGCCTGCACGGCCTTCTCTGCCTCTGCGAATTCAGGCAGTTCGGTAGAGAAACGGGGAACGGTAATCTGGTCGGCCAGATAGTTCTGGATGGTGTAAGGCAGGACGAAGTAACCGTCGGCCAAACCCTGCATCAAGGCGGAAGCACCCAAACGGTTGGCGCCATGGTCGGAGAAGTTACATTCACCGATGGCAAACAAGCCCTTGATGGAAGTCTGAAGCTCGTAGTCTACCCAGATACCGCCCATCGTGTAGTGGATAGCCGGATAAATCATCATCGGATTATAGTATTTCACGCCGTTGATTTCGTTGGCCAGCTTACCGGGGTTCACGTCGGTGATTTCTTCGTACATGTCGAAGAGGTTGCCGTAACGCTGGAGCACCACGTCGATACCCAGACGCTCGATACTTTCAGAGAAGTCGAGGAATACGGCCAAACCGGTATTGTTCACACCGAAACCTTTATCGCAACGCTCCTTGGCTGCACGTGAAGCCACGTCGCGGGGAACAAGGTTACCGAATGCCGGATAGCGGCGTTCCAAATAATAGTCACGGTCTTCTTCAGGAATATCACTGCCCTTCTTGGTTCCGGCCTGCAATGCCTTGGCGTCTTCCAAATTCTTGGGCACCCAGATACGGCCGTCGTTACGCAGAGACTCTGACATCAAAGTCAGTTTGGACTGCTTGTCGCCATGGACGGGGATACAAGTCGGGTGGATTTGTACGTAAGCGGGATTGGCGAAATAAGCTCCCTTGCGGTAACACTGCATGGCTGCCGAACAGTTACAGCCCATGGCATTGGTAGAAAGGAAATACGTATTACCATAACCTCCGGTAGCGATAACTACGGCATGGGCGGCAAAACGCTCCAATTTACCGGTCACCAAGTTGCGAGCGATAATACCACGTGCACGACCGTCTACCATCACCAAATCCATCATTTCGTAACGGGTGAACAATTTCACCGTACCGGCATTCACCTGACAGCTCAAAGCCGAATAAGCACCGAGCAACAACTGCTGTCCGGTCTGTCCTTTGGCGTAGAACGTACGGGATACCTGTGCGCCACCGAACGAACGGTTGGCCAACATGCCTCCGTATTCGCGGGCAAAGGGAACACCTTGTGCCACACACTGGTCGATGATGTTGTTGGAAACCTCGGCCAAGCGATACACATTGGCTTCACGGGCACGGTAGTCGCCGCCCTTCACCGTATCGTAGAACAAACGGTAAACAGAGTCACCGTCGTTCTGGTAATTCTTGGCTGCATTGATACCTCCTTGTGCAGCGATGGAGTGTGCGCGGCGCGGAGAATCCTGAATACAGAAATTAAATACTTTGAATCCCATCTCGCCGAGAGAAGCTGCGGCAGAGGCACCGGCCAGACCGGTACCGACCACGATGATGTCCAAACGGCGCTTGTTGGCCGGATTCACCAATTTCTGATGTGCCTTATAATTGGTCCATTTCTCAGCTACCGGTCCTTCCGGAATCTTGGAATCGATTATCTTTGTCATAGTTCGTTTCAATTTAATGATTCATTAATTAATATTAGTAGCACACGCTTCCGCTGCAACCGCCGCAGAAAGAGAAATACAATGCCACTACCAAGAACATCAGGATGACGATAGTGGTGTAGATGTTGCCGATGCACTTCCAACGGTCGAACCACACCTTACCGTTCCAACCCAGTGTCTGGATGGCACTCCAGAAGCCGTGCGTCAAATGGAACCACAGGGCAGCCAGCCAGATGATGTACAATACGGTATAAACCGGGTTGCTGAACGTAGCTACGATATAACCGTAACCATCCGTTGCGTGCAGGCCGCCCATGTAGGGATCGCCCATCAACTCGGCAAACATCATGTTATACCAGAAATTGTACAGGTGCAGAACCATGCCCAATACAACGATGATGCCCAGCACCAACATGTTCTGTGAAGCCCACTCCACCTTGTCAGGCTTACTCGTCACGTCGTAACGGTTGTTACCGCGCGCCTTACGGTTTTGCATCGTCAGCCAGAAAGCATAGATGATGTGAATAATCACCAAAGCTGCCAATGCCAGAGTTGCCGCTACCGCATACCAGTTGGAGCCCAGAAATTCACAAATCATGTTATAGCCTTCTGCCGAGAACAGAGCCACAACGTTCATCGACGCATGGAACGTCAAGAACAGGACAAGCGCGATACCGGTAACCGACATCACCACTTTCCTACCAATAGATGAATCACATAACCACATAAATGATTGAATTTAAAATATTTAATAAATAATATAAAGGAATTCCTACATCTTCATCCTCCTGATAAGGTTCTGCAAAATTACTCTAAATCCTGAATAACACAAAGAAATAGCCGAATTATATTCCTAAAAATCACTACTTTTGTAACCGTAAAAACAAGTTAAAAATGAAGTTCGACTACGATGTGATAGTGATAGGCGGCGGCCATGCAGGCTGCGAAGCGGCAGCAGCCTCTGCCAACATGGGAGCGCAAACCTGCCTTGTCACCATGGACATGAACAAGATTGGACAAATGAGTTGCAATCCGGCCGTGGGGGGCATTGCCAAAGGACAAATCGTCCGGGAAATAGACGCTTTGGGCGGCTACATGGGTATCGTGACCGACCGCACCGCCATACAATTCCGTATGCTCAACCGTTCGAAAGGCCCGGCCATGTGGAGCCCCCGCGCCCAGTGCGACCGTGGAAAATTCATCTGGGCATGGCGGGAAATCCTGGAAAATACACCCAATTTGCATATCTGGCAAGACCAAGTGAAGGAACTCCTCGTAGAGCACGGAGAAGTGGCTGGCGTGAAGACATATTTCGACGTAACGATCCGGGCACGCTGCGTCATCCTGACGGCCGGCACGTTCCTGAACGGCCTGATGCACATCGGACACACGCAGTTGCCCGGAGGCCGTGTGGCCGAACCGGCATCGTACCATTTGACCGAATCCATCGCCCGCCACGGCATAAACTACGGGCGGATGAAAACCGGGACACCGGTACGCATCGACGGAAGAAGCGTACATTTCGAGGAAATGGAAATACAGGAGGGAGAACACGACTACCATAAGTTCTCATTCATGGGGCGCGACCGGCAACTGAAACAACTTCCGTGCTGGACCTGTTTTACCAATCCGGAAGTTCATGAAGTATTGAGAAGCGGTTTGCCGGATTCTCCCCTTTACAACGGACAAATCCAAAGCATAGGGCCGCGCTACTGCCCGAGCATCGAGACCAAACTGGTCACCTTTCCTGAACGTGACCAACATCAGCTTTTCTTGGAGCCGGAGGGCGAAAGCACGCAAGAATATTATTTAAACGGCTTTTCATCGAGCCTGCCGCTCCACATCCAAATCGAAGCCTTGAAAAAAATCCCGGCTTTCCGCGATCTGGCCATATATCGTCCGGGCTATGCCATAGAATACGATTACTTCGACCCCACCCAACTGTATCACACGTTGGAATCGAAAATATTGCCGGGCTTATTCATGGCCGGACAAGTCAACGGAACCACAGGTTACGAAGAAGCAGGCGGACAAGGCATCGTAGCCGGAATCAACGCTGCCTTGAAATGTTCCGGAGGCGAACCTTTCGTCATGCACCGCGACGAATCCTATATCGGCGTACTCATCGACGATTTAGTCACCAAAGGAGTAGACGAACCTTATCGCATGTTCACGTCGCGGGCAGAATATCGTATCTTGCTTCGTCAGGATGATGCAGACGCACGCCTCACGGAACGTTCTTATCAAATAGGATTGGCTACACGCGAACGCTATGACCATTGGCTTTCTAAAAAGGACGCTGTCGAACGAATCGTAAGTTTCTGCAAAGAATTCTCGTTGAAACCGGCTCTGATCAATCCCGGATTGGAAGCTTTAGGCACAACACCGCTCAAATACGGATGCAAACTTTTCGAATTAATCAACCGTCCGCAAATCACGGTGAAAAACATTGCCGAACATATCGTACCGTTAAAGGCTCTGCTCGACACATTGACCGACCGACGGGATGAAATCATCGAAGCTGCCGAAGTATTGATAAAGTATCACGGGTATATTGCCCGCGAAAGAATCATCGCCGACAAGATGCAGCGCTTGGAAAGCATTAAGATAAAAGGCCGCTTCGATTACAAAAACATGAACTCCCTGTCGACCGAAGCCCGTCAGAAGTTAGAGAAAATCAATCCGGAGACACTGGCACAGGCCGGACGCATCCCGGGTGTCTCTCCCAGCGACATCAACGTGCTGCTCGTGCTTCTGGGACGGTAGCCGGAAGCTCTACGTTTCACGTGAAACAAAACTTAAATTACCAACAGATAAAATACTGGTTATGAACAATCCAACATTACTGAAGAATCTGCGAAACATTCCGGACTTCCCTATACCCGGAGTTCAGTTCAAGGACGTGACGACACTTTTCAAAAACGCGAAGTGCATGAAGATTATGCTAAACGAATTGTATGAAATCTATAAGGACAAAGGCATCACAAAGGTGGTCGGCATAGAGTCGCGCGGTTTCGTCCTCGGCGCTGCCCTTGCCGTGAAACTGGGCGCCGGTTTCGTTATGTGCCGGAAACCCGGAAAACTTCCGGCCGAGACCTTACAGGAAAGTTATATGAAAGAATACGGTAAGGATACGATAGAAATACATAAAGATGCCATTGACGAAAAAGACGTGGTCCTCATCCATGACGACCTGCTTGCCACAGGCGGTTCCATGAAAGCGGCCTACAACTTGGTGAAGAAGTTTAATCCGGCACACGTCTACATCAATTTCATTATCGAACTGACGGGCGAAGGGTTGAACGGACGCGAGGTTTTCGACGAAGGCATTGAAATCAGCACACTCTTACGTGTCTAAAAATAGCTTTTTTAACGGGGACATGCAGCACGCTGTATTGTCCCCTTTTCATATCCAATTCCAAACGCCATGACGACCGAAGAAAAAGAAAAGCTGGACGCTTATTTGAAAGGCATCGTCCTGAATCTGCCGGACAGTCCGGGATGCTACCAATATTTGAACGACGAGGGGGAAATCATCTATGTGGGTAAGGCCAAAAACCTGAAACGGCGCGTCTATTCCTATTTCAGCAAAGACCACCAAAGCCGGAAAACAGCCATGCTGGTCAGTAAAATCAGAGATATCAAGTATATTGTGGTAAACAGCGAAGAAGACGCGCTTTTATTGGAAAACAACCTTATCAAACGCTATAAACCGCATTACAACGTGTTGCTGAAGGACGACAAGACCTATCCGTCCATTTGTGTGACCAACGAATACTTTCCCCGCATCTTCAAAACACGGCACATCGTACGCAACGGTTCCGTGTACTTCGGCCCTTACAGCCATATTCCCACGCTGAATGCCTTACTCGAGCTCATCAAGAACCTCTATCCGTTGCGCACGTGCCACCTCGCGCTCACACCTGAAAACATCCGTAGCGGAAAGTTCAACGTCTGTTTGGAATACCACATCAAGAACTGCAAAGGCCCCTGCATCGGAGCGCAAAGCCGCGAAGAATACCTCCAATCCATCCAAGAAGCCAAGGAAATCCTGAAAGGAAACACAGCCGAAATCAGCCGGAACATGCTCGTCGAAATGCAAGCGTTGGCGGCGGAAATGCGTTTCGAAGAGGCACAAGCCATCAAAAGGAAGTACGACCTTTTGGAAAGCTACCGGAGCAAGAGCGAAGTGGTGAGCAACGTCCTCCACAACATCGACGTTTTCTCCATTGAGGACGATGGAAACGCGGCTTACATCAACTACTTGCACGTGACGAACGGAAGTATCAACCAGGCCTTCACCTTTGAATATAAAAAACGGATGAACGAGTCGCCAGAAGAACTGTTGACGCTGGGCATCGCTGAAATGCGGGAACGCTACAAGAGCCGTTCCAAGGAAATCATCACCCCCTTTCCCATCGACGTGGAAATGGAAGGCGTCACCTTCACCGTCCCGCAAAGGGGAGACAAGAAGAAACTGCTGGAACTCTCTATCCTCAACGTAAAACAATACAAACTGGACCGGCTCAAACAGGCCGAGAAACTCAATCCGGAACAGAAAAGCGTACGGCTGATGAAAGAAATACAGCAAGCCATGCACCTTGAAAAGCTCCCCATGCGCATCGAATGTTTCGACAATTCAAACATCTCGGGGACGGATGCCGTGGCGGCCTGCGTAGTCTTCAAAAAGTGCAAACCCAGCAAACAGGACTACCGCAAATACAACATCAAAACCGTGGTCGGACCGGACGATTATGCCTCGATGAAAGAGGTGGTACGCCGCCGGTATTCACGCGCCGTGGCGGAACAAGGCGAACTGCCCGACCTCATCATCACGGACGGCGGACGGGGACAGATGGAGGTGGTACGCGAAGTGGTGGAAGACGAACTCGGCCTGCGCATCCCCATCGCCGGACTGGCTAAAGACGACCGCCATCGCACCAACGAACTGTTGTTCGGATTCCCGCCGATCGTCATCGGCATGAAGACAGACAGCCCTGTGTTCCGGCTCATGACCCAGATACAGGATGAAGTACACCGTTTTGCCATCACTTTCCATCGCGACAAACGCAGCAAACACCAGACCGTTTCGGCACTGGACACCATCAAAGGCATCGGCGAGAAGACCAAAACCCAGTTGCTCAAACGGTTTAAAAGCGTGAAACGTATCCGGGAAGCTTCGTTCGACGAACTGGCCGCAGAAATCGGACCGGCCAAAGCGAAAATAATACAAGAAAACCTGCCTACTGAAGCATGACATGCAGGCTTTTTTCGTATATTTGCAAGAAACCAAACACACGCTAAACACATGAGAACCGTAATACAACGCGTCAGCCATGCGTCGGTAAGCATCGGCTGCCACTGCAAATCGGCCATACAAGGCGGACTTTTGATTTTGTTGGGCATAGAAGAGGCTGACAATGAAGAGGATATAGATTGGTTGTGCCGTAAGATTACAGGACTTCGCATCTTCGACGACGAAAACGGCGTAATGAACCGGAGCATCCTCGAAACCGGAGGTGACATATTGGTTATCAGTCAATTCACCCTGATGGCTTCGTACAAGAAAGGCAACCGCCCCTCGTATATCCGTGCGGCCGGGCATACTACAGCCATCCCCCTTTACGAAAGCTTCTGCCGGAAATTGGGCGAAGCGCTCGGCAAACCCGTGCAGACGGGAGAATTCGGAGCGGAAATGAAAGTAGACCTGTTGAACCACGGCCCCGTCACCATCTGCATGGACACTAAAAACAAAGAATAAAAAAGGAAAATATGACTATAGACGAAGCACAGAAACAGGTAGACGAATGGATTAAAACGGTCGGTGTACGTTACTTCAGCGAACTGACCAACATGGCTTGCCTGACCGAAGAAGTGGGCGAACTGGCCCGTGTCATGGCCCGCCGCTACGGCGACCAGTCTTTCAAGGAAGGCGAAAACTGCAACCTGGAAGAAGAGATGGCCGACGTACTTTGGGTACTGATCTGCCTGGCCAACCAGACGGGCGTGAACCTGACGGAGGCACTCCGGAAAAGTATCGAGAAGAAAACCCGAAGAGACAAAGAACGACATATTAACAATCCTAAATTACATTGAATCATGAGCGAGCACACACATCATCACGAGCCTGAAACCAGCAAGTACGAACAGGCATTGAAGAAGTACGACCTCAACCTCAGCGACGAGGCCGTGAAAGAAGCCGTGTCGAAAATCATCACCGAAAAAGTGCCGGAAAACGACACGACGGAAGTCAAAAGATTCCTGATGGGCAGTGTGGAACTGACCTCATTGAGCACCACGGACAGCGAAGAAAGCATCCTCCGTTTCACGGAACGCGTGAACGCATTCGAGGACACCTACCCCGACCTGCCGCACGTGGCCACCATCTGCGTCTATCCCTGCTTCGCACAAATCGTCAGCCAATCGCTCGAAGTGGAGGGCGTGGAAGTAGCCTGCGTGTCGGGCAGTTTCCCCTCCTCGCAAGCTTTGATTGAAGTCAAAGTGGCCGAAACGGCCCTAGCTATCAAAGACGGCGCCACGGAGATAGACATCGTCATGTCCGTCGGCAAGTTCCTGAGCGGCGACTACGAGACGCTCTGCGACGAAATCAGCGAACTGAAAGCGGCCTGCGGTGACCATAAAATGAAAGTCATCCTCGAAACGGGCTGTCTGAAGACTGCCGCGAACATCAAGAAAGCTTCCCTGTTGGCCATGTATGCCGGAGCCGACTATATCAAAACGTCCACCGGGAAACTCGAACCGGCCGCTACGCCGGAAGCCGCCTATGTCATGTGCCAAGCCATCAAGGAATACTATGACGAAACAGGCATACAGATAGGTTTTAAGCCCGCAGGAGGCATGCATACGGTACATGACGCCCTTGTGTACTACACCATCGTCAAAGAGGTCTTAGGCGAAAAATGGCTTACCAACCAGTGGTTGCGCCTTGGCACAAGCCGGTTGGCCAACCTGCTGCTGAGCGAAGTGACGGGAGAAGAGGTGAAATTCTTCTAATCCCTCCTTCTGACAGTTTGACAAAACGACAAACATGTCCCCACGAGAACGGCGTATTTGCATGCCGGTGGAGTACACGTCGCTTCTACGCGATTCTCGCGCGTCGTGAAAATGACATTCTGACACCCATGCGGATGGTTTGCTGACACCAGAAAGGCAGCATAACGCTTACTGTCCGTATGAAACCCAGTGCCTGCCACGGAAAAGCCGGAAACGGTGACAAATGTGGCAGGTATTTTTGTATGCTTTTCCGGCCCAAATAGAAGAAAAACCTTTCATTTCCGGAGACCTCATCCCCCACTCTATCCCGTTCTCACGCCATTTTTCGGAGATTCCCGCCCCAATCTGCTGAGAAACATTTTCCGCTTTCAGCCAAACGATTTTTCGTTCGGCTGAAAGAAATCCGGATTTTGGCAGAGAAATGCGCGATAAGAGCAATAATCTTATCTTAAATATTAAAACAAGAACATCTTTTTCCTCTATTTTATCTATCCTCTACCATAGCCCAACATGGAAAAAATAGCAAAATGTCATCCGTAGTCTCCATTCATATCCAAAATATCCGCCTTACCTGTCAAATACACCTCAACAAACGTCGTACCTTTTCATATACCATTCTCACCCACAGGCCGTTCTCACCGGTTTACATCCTGTCAAGCCATAAAAATCATTTAATCCGTAGCCTTAGCCAGTCAAAATACTTATATTTGTATCCACATAAAACAAAGAATCATGCACAAACCTTTGCTCATACAATATTTTCTCCACATTTTGTTGGCATGTTCCCTTCAAATCCATTTTCCTTTGCTTCATGCCCAAGAAATATCCGTACGCCCCATTCCTATGTTGGACAAACTGCCGGTAAAAGCCATACATAGAATCTTTCAGGACAGTGAAGGATATATCTGGTACGGCACATTCGACGGTTTATGTCGGTATGACGGATATGACATCAAAGTCTACCGTTCCGATTTATCCAATCCCAACTTGTTAGCCAGCAACTATATTACTTACATTGCAGAAGACCACGAAAAGAAAATATGGTTCGGGACCACAAACGGGTTATACACCTTAGACAAATCCACCCAGCAAATCAAGACCATTCCCTTGGAAGGCAGCCAAGACCCAAACGTCTTTTCCATCAATGTGACCCGCGACGGAACAATATGGGCCAGCGTACCGGGAATTTTATTCCGTTTCCGCACCGACGGCTCGTTGGTCGGAAAATACAAAACAGAATATAACCAAGCCCCACAATGCGCATATATCGTTTACGAGACCCCAAACGGAGACCTATTGATATCATTGACCTACAGCGGAATGTTCAAATTCGACCAACAGGGGCATACCCTGACACCATATTTCCCCGACCCAGACTATCGCTGCATCGAACGAATCATTTGGGATGAAACACACCAATGCTATTGGCTCGGGACTTGGGAAAGAGGAATCGTACGTTTCGACCCAAAAAGCAAAGACCCGGAAAAACGCTATGTCCCTCAACCTATGCCCTCGGCTGTAGGCGGACAAACCACAGGCAATGTGTTTCATATGGTACAAGACGATGTGTTCCATTATCTTTGGGTCACGACAGACAAAGATTTGTTTGTCTTCCAAATCACCGAAAATGGAGATTTAAAACAAATAGACACTTCGTCTTTCCTTCCTTCCACTAACAAAATGCTTTATGAAATTTATAAAGACAAGGACGGAAATCTATGGGTATCGGCTTTCGATATGGAAAGTTTCATCATAGACATACGCCGACACACCGTCAGAAAATACCCTTTAAAAGCCTTACAGGAACAAATCAAAGCCCAACCGGTCATTAACACCTTATGTGTGGATGACAAAGGAGGGTTTTGGTTCTCTCAAGAGCGATACGGACTCTGTTTTTACGACCCGATTACGGAACGCCTCACCCACTATTCTACATGGACAACAGGAAAAAGACACCTTATTGCCTACCCCTATAAACTGATTCCGTCCCAAACACCGGGAAAAATATGGAGTATCGGCAGTAAAAACCATATCTTCGCTTTCAAACGTCAAGACATGGACATCCAAATCGACGAGACCATCCAAATACCGCAAACCCAAGTCAATACAATTCTCGAAGAAGACGACAAGCGATTATGGATCGGGACATCGGATGGGCTTTGGGTCTATGACCGGTTGAAAAAGCAGCCGAAAAACATCTCCGGAAATAGAGGAAACGTCACCGGAATCACGCAAACAAACGACGGAAAAATATGGTTTTCCACCACGGACAAAGGCATAGGCTGCCTTGCCCGAAACAAGATCTATTTTTACACCTTGCACAAAAATATCAATCATATCGATGCCACAACTTACGGAGAACTGTGGTTAGGTACAACAACAGGGGAGATACTCTCATTCGATACACAAACTAAAAAAATAACAAACCACAGTGCCACATGCAACATGAGCGGCGACATCATAAACGGACTGGTAGTGGATTCATACAACCACGTGTGGATCGTATCCAACCAATCCCTCAAAGAATATAATCCACGCAATGGAGCTTACCGAAATTATAAAACCGACAATCCCAACCTTATGCTCAACCGTTTCCTCTCGGTCTGTAGGCACAAAAACGACCCTAAAGAAATTTTCCTTGGCGGTGTGTCGGGCATTATCGCCATTCCATCTTCCCAAAAAATAGAAAGTATTCCCATACAGACCTCCGCACACATCACCGAAATTCGAGTGAATGCCCAAGGTCAATGGAAAAATATCCCGGCCGGAAGTTTCCCCCATTATACCCTTCAACTCTCACCGGAAGAACAAGATGTAGAAATCCACTTTTCCACACTCGACTTTCACCATTTAGAACAAATCCGCTATGCCTATCGTATGAAAGGTGAAGACAGAGATTGGATTTATCTGGATAACGGCAAGAATTCCGCATATTACAACAATATGGAAAAAGGTACACATACATTTCAAGTCAAAGCCACCGACGAAAACGGGCAGTGGAGCAACCACATCACCGAACTGACCATCCGGAAAGCACCGGCCTTCTATGAAACGTGGTGGGCTTATACGCTCTATGCGCTCGCTATTGGCGGTATCTTACTGCCCATCGTTATCTTGCTCACTGCAAGAACCCATCCCGGATACAAACTCAAATCTTACCAGACAGGAGCTGACGGCTACTTATCCAAACCATTCGCTCCCTGCCTGTTGAAGGTCAGATTACAAAATCTGTTCAACCGACGGAAAGCAATACAAAACGAATTTAAAAAAAATACTCCGGTGGCTTTAATCTCACCTATGGAATTCACTTCGGCAGATGAGCAGCTTGTCAGAAAAGCCGTTAAAATTACAGAGAGCCATCTGTCTGATCCGGACTTCGACGTATTGGCATTGGCATCGGAACTGGGCATGTCGCGTTCCACATTATCCCGGAAAATGAAAGCCTTACTCGGACAGACTCCTTTGGAGTTCATTAAAGACATCAAAATGCAACATGCCTGCAACATGCTGAAAAACGCCACAATGACTATCGCGGAAGTGGTAGAAGCTTTAGGTTACAATGACCATAAGCATTTCACAAGTTTATTCAAAGACACTTTCGGCATGACTCCGAGCGAATTTCAAAAGAAAGAATGTGCCCCGTCACAAAAACAAAGCTGAAAAAGCCATCATCCGGCTTTACAGGTAAAAGCCGGATGATGGGTCATAAAAACAGTTATCCTTTATCATTTATACAACCAAATAGCATAAGTAAACGCATCCGCATTCCTATACGGCTTTTCCTCTCCCGGGCGGAACCATTGGCCGATATTGGCAAATGGTGTAAGCAATACGTCCACTTTCCGTCCCATATAAGAGGCTTGCGTCTGATAGACTGGTCCTAACATTTCGGTATCAGGCTTCTGAATCCATTTGGGTTCGCTGTTTGTATCCATACGTATGTCTTTCTCCATATTCACATCATCATTGCAAAGCTGTTTATTCCAAACCATATCCAAACAATATACGAGAGGGCCGCGAATAAAGGCATACGGTATCTTATCCGTAGGTTCTTCCCTGTACATTATTTCCCCACGTGGAAGTGTATAAGTCGTATACTTACTATGATGTTCACGCCTTATCCACTTACCCTCCATAGGAAAAGTGATACCTATTTTATCCCCTTTTTCCCATTTACGAGTGATAGCCAAATACTTGCCAGCTTCTATTCCCGATACTCTCTCACCGTTGACTGAAACTTCCGGTGCCTTACACCAAGAAGGTATGCGCAAGTTCAATATCTTGTTTTTATTTTTGGAAGAAAGTACAGTCAGTACCATACTTTCCGATTCAGGATAGTTACCCGATATTTCAAATGCGAAGTCCTTGCCGTCATATCGTGAAGGCAAATACTGGTTGATATAAAAATCTTTTCCATTTTCGGCATAGAAGAAAGTCGGCAACAAAGAAATGATACGATGTCCGCTGGCTGTACAACAATCCGGACCATGGAAATAATCATGAGGTTTCGTCCCATTCGGTGCCGTATGATAACGGCAAGTCCCACTCTCACAATCTTGGGCTGCAAATACATGGTTCATCATCAGACGTTCCATCGCATCTGCATATTTTGATTCCCCAGTCAGTTCAAGCAACATTTGTGTCAGTTGCATCCACGACATCGTGGCACAGGTTTCCACCACATTTCCCGAAACGGGTTTCACATAGCCGTGTTCATAATGTTCCGCCACACTGACTCCTCCTGTAATGTACATCTGCCTGTTACAAATATCATCCCATGCGCCTGCCACTTTACGGAACAATGATTTATCACCGGTAATACGATACAAACGCAGGAATCCCATAAAATTCATCTGAAAAGTATGTGAATGCACGTAAGGCTGGAGCTTATCTACTCCCAAAGTTCCGTCTGCTACGGAATCCAAACGTGAAAAGGCATCCCAACCGCTCCATTTGTCTATATTACCAACCACCCAAAGGCTCCAGTCCAAATACTTCTTTTTCCCTGTCACTTCATATAAGCGTGCAATAGGGTCACAAAGCAAAGTACCTTCCCAACTATAGTGTACACCGTGTCCTGCAAATTGAGACAAGGCATCTATCGATTTATGCCTGTTTTCAGGATCCCTCAAGTCCGACGGCCAAAACTCCAACTTTCCCGGGCCGAAATACTTCAAATAATAATCAGCCAATTTCTCGGCAGCAGCCAATGACGCTTTATCACCGGTTTCCTCATATACCGTAATGAAAGCATGAAACACAAAATATAATTCATAGGCATCCATACCTCTGACCGGACGTTCGTCCGAACGGTAATTCTTGGAAGTAGCACCTACATATCCGCTTTCTTCTTGCGAATCAACAATACGTTTCAACATTGTTCGGGCTTTATCCAATAAAGCCTTGTCATTACGTTGAATCGCAGAAAGATAGGCCGACTCTATCCATTTTCCATGTTGTTCGGCCTTAGTCCAATCCCATGCCGTATGCTGCCGCTGTACGACAAAATCCACATATTTATCAATAGGGAAATCCTCCAAATAATTACGGTTTACTTCCATCCGGTAGCCAAAGAAACCCTTGATATCTTTTATTGAAGAAATAGGTACAGGACGCTCCAACACGTCTACCTTATCATAAGTTTTTGATAAGGTAGGTAATACCGACATCCCCAAAAAGAAACATGTAAAGAAAGTCTTTTTCATTGCCTTAAAAATGAGTTTTAATGAACTAATATTTTAACTACTGCAAAGAAAAAGAATCCCAAGAAGAAAGCACGTGGTGAATCAAACCAGAAACATGGGGATAATCAACCATCTTCATTTTGACGAATAAACCACCCTTATTTGAATCATCCGCCATCCCTTATTTCATATATTTCTCCATTCCAAATAGAAGAATAGCCGTTTATTCTTGAAGACTTCATCTCTCATCCCACCTCGTTTTTATGTTTTTTCCTCTATTTTATCTATCCTCTACCATAGCCCAACATGGAAAAAATAGCAAAATGTCATTGTTATCAATAAATGGATGTATTTCATAATTCTATTTGATATTATGACTACAAACAAAGTCAAAAAAGTATAATTAATAAAGAACAGAGAAAAATTCATTTTTTTATTTTATTTGAACTAAGAAAGTAATTATATTTGCGTGTATTTAATCTTAAAACATTATATATATGAAAAAAATTATCATTCCATTATCTCTTATTCTATGTGCTGTGAGTGGAATATGGACCTACTTTTGTAATAGTTGTAGCGTAAGCCTTAATGCCTTGGGAGATGAAGTGGAAGTAGAACATAAATGCTCATCCACTAAATGAAAAGGGTTGCCGTTTTAGGGGGATATTTAGTGGCGTTGCTGATTCTATTTATTAGATGTACCCCGGAAGACAACAAGCCGATAACGTATAACGATGAAGTGTTTACGAGGTGTGACACCACTCCTGCGACGGTATTAGCCCAAGGCTTGCCCATCCATTATCCGGCTTCGATGTTCACCATGGACAGCATCATCGGCATCGTGGATTTCCAAGCGTCGGACTTCTTTATCCACCTCTATAACGAAAAAGGACAAGCTATCGGCAATATGGTCCGGAAAGGCCGTGGTTTCGGAGAAATCACCGACTACAACGATTTTATCATCAAAAAAGAGGAAGGTATCGTGTCTTTCTACTCTCCGGGGAAAATCATAGAATATGACGTACTTGCTTATCTTTCGGATTCCACATCCTACATCAAAGAATATCCGCTCCCCGCAGAAGTTTATCAAAAAAGCAGTTTTTACCATAATGCCGTAAGGACAAAATCAGGAAAATACCTTCTCATTGAATCATTCGATGAGAACCGTCTTGTGACTGTGAACGGCAAAACGTGCAACGTTTACAAAACATATCCTAACATATCGGGTGAAGGAACAGAAAAGGATGCGGCCATCTTCCGCTATGCCTCCAAGATGGCAATAAAAGGAGACTACAGCCGTATTGCCTTCGGAACTTACATCGGTGGTGTATTGGACATCCTGCAAATAGATGATACGCTCGGCATTTCCCCTGTAAAGACGCTCGGCATCTACAAACCGGTATACGCCAAAGTAAAAAACAGTCCGGATGCCATTACGTGGGGGGATGAAACACCTATCGGTTTTGAGGCCATGGATGCCTCGAACCGGTACCTGTATACCCTACTCAACGGAACATTGGGTAAAAACCTGAAAGCCAAAGATGCTATCAATAACCCGCCTTTTACGGAAAAGATATCCATATTCGATTGGAACAACAAACCTACACAGGCAAGAAACTAATGGGCCTGACGAACAAAGGGGACAGTATTTGCTATGCAGTGGCTTATGACGACAACTATTCGCTTCTGAAGATAGAACTGTTCAAATGATTCCACGCATATCATAAGAAGGAGGTTTAAAGCCTCCTTTTTTCTTTTAAAATGATTGCACGAAACCGAAGAAAACACTACCTTTGCTTCATCACCAAACAAGGAAAAACATGGAAAGAGACGAATATACAGACCGTTACGTAAACCCCTATACCGACTTTGGATTCAAAAAGCTTTTCGGCACAGAGATGAACAAGGAGCTGCTTATCAGCTTTATCAACAGTTTGCTGAGCGATAAGGAGCAAATACGCGACCTCACTTACCTCAACACCGAAAACCTCGGCATCAGCGAGGCAGACCGCAAGGCTGTGTTCGACGTCTACTGCGAGACCGACAGCGGGGAAAAGATATTAGTGGAAATGCAGCGCGGACAGCAACTGTTCTTCAAAGAAAGGAGCTTGTACTACGCTTCCTTCCCCATACAGCAGCAGGGAAAGCGCGGCGATTGGAATTACCAACTCAAGGCCGTGTACGTCATCGCCATACTGAATTTCGTGTTCGACCACATCCACGACGGGTACTTCCACCACGAAGTGCAGTTGACCGACAGCAAGACCCGGGAGGTATTCTACGACAAACTGACGTTCATCTATCTGGAAATGCCCAAGTTCAACAAGAAAGAAGAAGAGCTTGACAGTATGTTCGACAAATGGCTCTTCGTGCTACGCAACCTCACGCGGCTGATGGAAAAGCCCGCTACGCTACAGGAACGCGTCTTTACCCGGTTCTTCGAGGCAGCAGAAATCGCGAAATTCACCGTAGAGGAATACCACCACTACGAAACGAGCCTGAAAGTATACCGCGACTGGAAAAACACCATTGACTTCGCCGTTCAAAAAGCCACAAAGGAAGGAGAACAAAAAGGGATACAAATAGGGATGCAAAAAGGAATAGAAAAGGGGATAGAAAAAGGAATGCAAGAAGAAAAGCTAAACATAGCCAGACAGATGAAAGCCAATGGCATACCAACCCATACGATAGCAACCTGTACAGGATTGGATACGGAAGAAATCAATCGTCTATAATCGGATTGGAGGAACAAATCATCCTTCCAACCCTATTAAGACACCCGTTTCAATACGAAATCCAAGTACAAACGTAAGGCTTCACCTACGGCTTCGTTTCCATCAGAACCTATCAAACCGACTGCTTGTCCACGAAATTCATCCATTTTACGACGGGCATACTCTATACCGCCCGACTGTTTGGTAAAATCCACTAAAGCCGAGATTTCTTCTTCTGTGGCCCTACCCGCACGTACTTTCAACGCCGTCTCATGCCACGTCTCTGCGCCGGGCTGAAGTACGGCATGCACCACCGGAAGAGTAAGCTTACCTTCTTTCATGTCATTTCCCGTAGGTTTACCTACTTCAGCATCATAATAGTCGAATACATCGTCACGAATCTGAAAACAGATACCTACGTAAGTGCCGAACTCACCTAAACGACGGATTTCATCTTCCGACGCCCCTGATAACAAAGCACCGACTTCGGCACATACGGCAAACAAAGAAGCTGTTTTACGCCGAATCACGTTGAAATACTGATTTTCGCTGATTTCATCGGACTTCACGTTGGACAACTGCTGCAATTCCCCATCGGAAAGCGTCTGCCCCAAACGAGCGACCCAATCTACGACCCTCAGGTCACCGGCCATGGCCGCATGCTTCAAAGCCGTAGACAAGAGATAATCGCCCACCAAGACGGCAGCCTTATTATCCAAAAGGGCATTCACAGAGGATTGTCCCCTACGTACGCCACTCTCGTCTACCACATCATCATGCACCAGACTGGCCGTATGCAACATCTCCAAACTCACGGCAGCATGCAATACGGAATCATTGATTTCACCGTACTTTTTTGCAGCCAACAAAGTCAAAATCGGACGCATCAACTTCCCCTTACGGCTCAACACATGCCGCAAGGCTATCATGAGAAGAGGATTCTGGTGCTGCAGAGTAATACCGAAAAGCGACTCGAAATCTTTCATTTCACGCTCCACCGGTTTCCGGATTTGAGTTAATACGTCCATATAATCAGATGATTTCGGAGTACAAAATTACATAAAAATCAAAAGCCACTCATATTTTTTACGTAAATTTACGGAGAAAATCATAATAACGTATGGACAGACTTTTTTTACTCGATGCCTACGCGCTCATTTACAGAGCTTACTACGCATTCATCAAAAGCCCCCGCATCAATTCGAAAGGGCTTAATACATCAGCCATCTTGGGCTTTGTCAACACATTGGAGGAGGTGCTCAACAAAGAGCATCCTTCGCATATCGGTGTGGCTTTTGACCCTGCAGGTCCCACTTTCCGTCACGAAGCCTATCCCGAATACAAAGCGCAACGGGAAGAAACACCGGAAGCCATCCGCACCGCCGTACCTATTATAAAAGATATTATACGGGCTTACCGTATCCCCATCCTCGAAGTCGCCGGATTTGAAGCTGACGACGTAATCGGCACTTTGGCCACACAGGCTGCCGCACACGGGAACTTGGAAACTTACATGATGACACCCGACAAAGACTACGGCCAATTAGTCAACGAGAGGGTCAAGATGTACCGTCCTAAATTCGGAGACAAGGATTTTGAAATCATGGGGGTAAAAGAGGTCACCGGGAAATTCGACATCTCTTCTCCGATGCAGGTCATTGATATTCTCGGACTGATGGGAGACTCGTCCGACAATATTCCGGGTTGTCCCGGTGTGGGCGGAAAAACCGCATCCAAACTCGTCAACCAATTCGGCAGTATCGAAAATCTGTTGGAACATACGGACGAACTGAAAGGCAGTTTAAAAACCAAAGTGGAAACTCACCGCGACACGATTGCTTTCTCTAAGTTCCTGGCCACCATCAAAACGGACGTGCCCATTACGCTCGACCTGGAGGCACTCACCACAAAAGAGCCGGACGCAGAAACCTTGCAACGTTTATTCGAAGATTTAGAGTTCCGGACTTTACTGGAACGAAAGTTCTCCAAAAAGCAACCCACCGCAGAACCGGGCTTTTTCCAAGGCTCTCTCTTTGCAGAATTTGCGGACGAATCCCCGGAAGCAAGCAAATATTCAAATCTCAGCAAGTACAAAAAGGAGGGTTTCGACTACCAACTCATTGAAACTAAAGAAGATAGACAGCGAATTATTAACTTATTCGTTACAAAAGATTTTCTCAGTCTAGACACGGAGACCACCGGAACCGACCCCATCAGTGCCAAATTGGTGGGATTGAGCTTTAGTGTCGAGGAAAATCAGGCTTTTTACGTACCGATTCCGCAAGACTTTGAAGAAGCGCAAAAGATAGTTAATGAATTTAAATCAGTCTATGAAGACGAGCGGATACTCAAAATCGGGCAAAACATCAAATATGATTTGATGGTACTGCAAAACTACGGTATTACATTGAAAGGCGAAATCTTCGACACCATGATTGCCCATTACCTTTTACAACCGGAATTACGTCATGGCATGGACTATCTGGCCGAAGTCTATCTGAACTACCAGACCATCCATATCGAAGAACTTATCGGACCGAAAGGAAAGAACCAGAAGAATATGGCAGACCTTCCTCCGTCGCAAGTATATGAATACGCATGCGAAGATGCCGACATTACCTTGAAACTGAAAAACGTGTTTGAACCGAAGTTAAAGGAGGAAGGGTGTTATGACCTGTTCCGTGAAGTAGAAATGCCGCTCATGCCGGTATTGGCTTGGATGGAACGCAACGGAGTGTGCATCGACACCGAGGCGTTGAAGGAAACTTCTACGCTCTACACCAAAGAAATGAACCGTTTGGAAGAAGAGATACACGCCCTGGCCGGCGAACCGTTCAACATAGCCTCTCCCAAACAAGTAGGCGAAGTCTTGTTTGAAAAACTGAAAATAAGCGAAAAGCCCAAGAAAACCAAAACAGGACAATATGTCACCTCGGAAGAAGTATTGGAAACATTACGCACGCGCCATCCCATCGTGGAAAAAATCCTGGAACACCGCGGACTGAAAAAACTATTGGGTACATACATCGATGCCTTGCCCAAGCTTATCAATCCCGAAACCGGACATATCCACACCTCCTTCAATCAAACCATTACTACGACCGGACGACTGAGCAGCAGTAACCCGAACCTGCAAAACATCCCTGTACGCAACGAGGAAGGCAAAGAAATCCGCAAGGCTTTTATCCCGGAACCGGGTTGTGAATTCTTCTCGGCCGACTATTCCCAAATCGAACTGCGTATCATGGCCCACTTGAGCGGCGACCCACACATGATAGAGGCTTTCCGCGAAGGGCACGACATCCATGCCGCTACCGCCGCAAAAATTTACAAAAAGCCATTGGAAGAAGTTACCCGCGAAGAACGAAGCAAGGCCAAAACAGCCAATTTCGGTATCATATACGGTATCACCGTATTCGGATTGGCCGAACGAATGAACGTCAGCCGCGCGGAAGCCAAAGAGTTGATTGACGGCTATTTCACCACGTATCCCAAAGTGAAGGAATACATGCAGAAGAGCATTGAAACAGCGCGTGAAAAGGGATATACCGAAACCATTTACCATCGTAAATGCTATCTGCGCGACATCAACAGCCACAACGCAGTGGTGCGCGGTTATGCCGAACGCAACGCTATCAATGCCCCGATACAGGGCAGTGCGGCGGACATCATCAAAATTGCCATGATAGCCATTTACCACCGCTTCCAAAAAGAGCACATACGTTCTAAAATGATTTTACAAGTACACGACGAATTGAACTTCAGTGTCTATCCGGAAGAAAAAGAACGCGTGCAGCAAATCGTCATCGAAGAAATGGAACGCGCCTACACCATGCAAGTCCCGCTTGAAGCCGATTACGGTTGGGGAAGGAACTGGTTGGAAGCACATTGAGAAACTGGAAAACGTTGTCTGCAAGTTCTAAAACCGTCCGCTGCAAAACGGGAAACCACCGCACAGAGAACGGAAAATCACTTGCCGCAGAACGAAAAATCGTTCGCCTGAGATTGAAAAATCGTTTGGCGCAGAACGAAAAAGATTTCCCACATAGCGGATTTATTCTTAATTTTGCACCTAATTAAATAAGGTAATTGATAAAAACAAAATAAACTATGGCTTTAAAAGCAGGTATAGTAGGTTTGCCCAACGTGGGCAAGTCTACTCTTTTCAACTGTCTGTCGAGTGCCAAGGCACAGGCTGCAAACTTTCCGTTCTGTACCATCGACGCACAAATGGGACAAATCACCGTGCCGGACGAACGTCTGAACAAACTGGCGGAATTGGTCCACCCCGGGCGCATCGTTCCGGCCACATGCGACATCGTGGACATTGCCGGACTGGTGAAAGGAGCCAGCAAAGGAGAAGGTCTGGGCAACCAGTTCCTCGGCAATATACGTGAGACCGACGCCATCATCCACGTATTGCGCTGCTTCGACAACGACAACATCGTGCATGTGGACGGGTCGGTAGACCCCGTGCGCGACAAGGAAATCATCGACACGGAACTACAGCTCAAGGATTTGGAGACTATTGAAAACCGCATCAAACGCGTGGAAAAAGTGGCCAAGGTGGGCGGTGACAAACAAGCCAAATTAGAATACGACGTATTGTTGCAATACAAAACAGCTTTGGAACAAGGCAAATCGGCACGCACTGTCACCTTTGAAAGCGAAGACGAACAGCAGGCGGCCAAAAACCTTTTCCTGCTCACGGCCAAACCGGTGCTCTACGTCTGCAATGTGGACGACACCTCTGCCGCCCACGGTAACGCACACGTGGATGCCGTACGCGAAGCCATCAAGGACGAAAATGCCGAACTGCTCATCATCTCAGCCCAAACGGAAGCCGACATTGCCGAACTGGAAAGCTACGAGGAAAAACAGATGTTCCTGGAAGACATGGGGTTGAAGGAATCAGGATGCGACCGGCTCATCAAAGCCATCTACCATCTGCTGGACTTGCAGACGTTCATCACGGCCGGAGAGATGGAAGTGAAAGCCTGGACCTTCCGCAAGGGATGGAAAGCCCCGCAGTGTGCCGGCGTCATCCACACGGACTTTGAAAAAGGCTTTATCCGCGCGGAAGTCATCAAATACGATGATTACATCCGTTACGGCTCGGAAGCCGCCGTGCGCGAAGCCGGCAAGATGGGAGTGGAAGGAAAAGACTATGTGGTGCAGGACGGCGACATCATGCACTTCCGTTTCAACGTATGACCGCTATGGACAACCTGTTATTTATCACGTGGAATCCCGACCTGTTCGCTTTCCACCTCGGCGGATTCGGCGTGCGCTGGTATTCGCTATGTTGGTGCTTCGCCCTGTTGGCAGCCTACGTATTGGTGCAACGCCTGTACCGGCAACAGCACATCGCCGACAAACTGTTCGACCCGTTGTTCTTCTATTGTTTCGTGGGCATCCTCGTAGGCGCCCGTCTGGGGCACTGCCTGTTCTACGAACCGGGCTACTTCCTCGCCCACCCCTTGGAAATGATCCTGCCCATGCGGCAGACGGCCAACGGTTGGACGTTCACCGGTTACGCCGGACTGGCCAGCCACGGCGGTACGATAGGCTTGATGCTTGCCCTTTGGCTTTACGTCAGGAAAACGAAATTGAACATCATGCGCGTACTGGACAACATTGCCATCGCCACTCCGGCCAGTGCCATGTTCATCCGTCTGGGCAACCTGATGAACTCGGAAATCATCGGCAAGCCGACCGACGTGCCTTGGGCTTTCGTCTTCGAGCGCGTTGACATGCTGCCACGCCATCCCGGCCAACTCTATGAAGCCATCTGCTATTTCGTATTTCTCATTGCCGGATACGTGCTTTACCATAAATATCCGCAGAAAGTCGGTACGGGCTTCTATTTCGGTTTCTGCCTGACCACCATCTTCACGGCCCGTTTCTTCATCGAATACACCAAAGAGGTGCAAGAAGCATGGGAAGCCGCCATGCCCATCAACATGGGCCAGATACTGAGCATCCCCTTCGTCCTGTTGGGAGCCTATTGCATGGCAGGCGGCAAACTCTGCCGCAAGTTAGGCGAACCTCGATGAACCGATGAAGGGCGCGACATCCATCATACGAATTCTTGTCGTGGGCATGGCCTGCCTTCCGGCAGCCTGCACGGACAAGGATTCATGTTTTTCCTACTCACTCGAAAACGGTTTGAAGGGAGAAATCCGCTTGGAACACATACACGACAGTTTGAGTGTGTTACGTCACTTTATCGACGGTACGGAAGTGTCGGAATGGGAACTCCCCTATCCCGTATACCGTTTCGATTGCGGTGACTTGACTGGTAACGGGACACCGGAAATCGCCGTGGGAGTCATCAAACCCACCCGTTATTTCCCACATCCGGAAAAGCGGCTCTTCCTTTTCAAACTCTACAAGGGCAGGCTCATCCGTCCATTGTGGATGGGGTCGCGGTTGGCGCGCCCGTTAGTGGACTTCCATATCCTGCGTGACTCTGTTCCTGCACGGGTTTGCACCACGGAACGTGTGTCTGACGGCACTTTAGTACAGGCTTTATACCGTCAAGAAGGCTTCGGACTGGCATTTGAGCGTAACCTGCCTAACCCATAAATTACCAACACATTAACTTTCACTACTCATGAAACACCATCTTTCCATCTATTGCTGCATCCTATTCCTCACAATGGGCATGGCAGCCTCCTGCAACTCTTATAAGAAAAAAGCACCGGCCCAACCACAGCAAGCCCAAGAACAACCCGTACAAGCTGCTCCCGCCTCCCGCCTGCTGACAGACAGCCTTCTTCCCCAAAGCGTGGATTTGGAACAGGACATCAACGGATTGGGCTACGAAGAACTCCGCATCCTCAGAAGTTATCCATACGCCCTGCATGGATACTGGTTTATCGAAGGAGACCTGAACAATTTCTTCTGCCGCAAGACAGATTGGTACTATGACTTGTGCGAGAAGACGCTCTACGAAAGCTATGAGAAAAACCTCATTTATGCGGACACATACGACAAAGTCGAACTCCTGCCTGAAGAAAAAGCTTTCGTGGAAAAGATCGACCGCCGCATGGCCCAACTCGCCCGACACAAATACAAAACAAGGGACGGACACAAACTGCTCAACTCCTTCCTTTGTGTCAACCTTTTCCAAATAGAAAAGCCCAGCGGAAAGTTCCTTTCAATGTTGGACCGCTGTAACTTCGCCATCGCCCCCATGGGGTACGAACAGCTATTCCATGTGTACGAAGCCAACGACTATCAACAAATACCCAGTTTCATCACCACGGATGTCTACCTGCAAGCCTACCACATGTATTTCAGTTATGCACTGAAAAGCCTCGAACGAAACCATTTCAACCCGGCCTTACAGAAAATAGTGCAAGCCCTCTACACGGAATGCATGAACCTGGAACAGCAAGAAACCATTAAGGCTGAGGCAGGATACGCCGCCACCTATTTCGCCATAGCCTATTACCTGCTGACAAAGAAAGAACTGCCCGTGCCTGTCGCATTGCAACCTGCTTACAAGGCTGAGTTACGGAGCACTACGGGTTGCCAAGATGCTCCTTCCGCCTTTTTGGGCTATACGGACATACTCTTCCCTTACAGTTTGTTCAAACCTCGCGGCCATTACGCCCACAACGCAAACGACCGTTGCTATTTCCAGTGCATGATGTGGTTGCAGACGGCCTCCTTCTGCCGCGAGACCCCGGAAACCCTGTGGCGCGCGGCTATAATAGCCGCTGCGCTGAACCGTATCCCGGCTGAACTCCGGCAAGCTTGCCTGAAACTAAATCAAGCCCTTACTTTCCTTATGGGAACGCCGGACAATGCCTCCATCTTTGAAATGGCGGACTATATGAGCCGACACGGACTGACCGACCGGATTCTGGCACACGACGAAGATGCCATCCGGCAAATAGACGGCATGCTCAAGGAAGTCTTCAAGACACGCAACCGCATCAAGCCCAAAATCCAATTAAGTTGTGCCGACAAAATCAATTTCATGCCTGCACGCTACATGGCAGACAACGAAGTCTTGAATGAAATGGCAGATGCCACCCCCAACAGCAACCGCGCCTATCCCAAGGCTTTGGACGTGTTTGCTGCCTTCGGCGTAAAAAGTGCGACCGCCCTCCTTGACACATGTTACCACGAGAAAGAGAACTGGAAAGACTACCCCGTCATGGCCGACAAGATGAAAAGACAATTCCAAGGCCGTTCCGAAGACACAGTCACCATGTACGACCGATGGATGGAAGCCCTCATAGAATTGCAACGCCCCAACAAGGATTATCCCTGCCTGATGCAAACCCCGGCTTGGCAAATCAAAAACCTATATACGGCCTTGGCTTCGTGGACGGGACTGAAACATGATGTCATACTCTATGGCGAACAGCCCATGCTGGCCGAATGCGGGGGCGGCGGTGAATTGGCCATCCCGGTCGTTGTCGGATACGTAGAACCCAACCAGACTTTCTGGAAGAAACTGAAAGAGCTCATCGCCCGGCACCGACAACTCCTGAAGGAAACGGATTTCGACGATGAGGATTTGATTTCGAAAGCCCGCATCCTTGAAGAACAGGTGGACTTCTGCCTCCGAGTGACAGAAAAGGAACTACGGGGAGACACGCTCACGACAGAGGAATACATGGACATACAGAAAATGGGAAGCTCCATCGAATGGTTCACGCTCAGCGTCATCGAGCCGGGAGTCTCTTATAACAGCATAGAAGAGGTGAAAGGTTCCTCACGCTCCGTAGCCCTCGTAGCGGACGTATTCACCCGCAACGTACAAGAATGCGGAAAAAACGGCATCCTGCATGAAGCCACAGGCACTGCCAACGCCCTCTACGTACTGGTTGACATCGGAGGACAAATCTACCTCACCCGTGGAGCCACATTCAGCTATTACGAATTCGTCCGTCCCTTGGGCGAACGGTTGACGGACGATGAATGGCAAAAAATGCTAAAGGACGGCAAAGCACCGGACGTACCTTCATGGATACGTCCCTACCTGTTGGACCATGTACCTACAGTGGACGAAACTTATTTCTACAGTTCAGGATGCTAAAGACATTACTTTGGATTTACCCCCTTCTCTGCCTCTTTTCCTCCTGTCGGCAACAAACGAAAGAGGACACGCTAAGTATCCTTTTCACGGGAGACGTTTTGTTGGATCGCGGTACGCGCCCTTGGATAGAGCGCGAAGGCGTGAAAGGACTGTTTCAGGGAGTCAGCGAGGCATTCCAAAAGGCCGATGCTGTGGTTATCAACTTGGAGTGCCCGCTCACCGAACGCCACACTCCGGTGAGCAAGAAATTCGTTTTCCGGGGTGCCCCCCCATGGGCCAAAGCCCTCCGGCAAGCCGGTATTACCCATGCCGCCTTAGCCAATAACCACACCATAGACCATGGGCGGGATGGATTGGCCGATACTTATCACGCACTCCGGGACGCTGACATTGTCCCACTCGGTTACGGAAGGACGGTTGAAGAACAGACCACTCCCGTAACCATAAGGAAAGGCAAGCTCGAAGTGGCACTCTTCAACACCATCCCCCTCCCGATAGAGAACTGGCCGCGAGCGGAAGGAAAACCGGATATATGCCGTGCTTCCGTCAAGCGGTTGGCCGCTGCTATCCGGAAATATAAAGCCTCGCACCCCTCTGCCCGTATCGTGGCCGTATTGCATTGGGGTACGGAGTTCCAACCCATTTCCGACATGCAGCAGCGTTACGATGCCCACCTGTTGGTACAGGCCGGTGCAGATGCCATCATAGGACACCATCCACACGTCGTGCAACCCTTGGAATACATCGATTCCCGACCCGTATTCTACAGCCTCGGCAATTTCGTATTCGACCAAAGCCACCCTGACTGCCGGAAAGCCTCGATGGCTCTCCTGTGCTTCAAGGCTTCCGAAGTGCAGGCACGGGCCATTCCTGTAGAAATCCGGCAATGCAGACCTCAAATCAGTCGGAAACAACATGAAAACCGATAAAAAGCACTATCTTTGTCCCTAAAGAAACCCATTAACCCTTTTCATCATGAAAAAGCTATTGACTGCTTTAGTATGCCTGCTTGCCGTATGCAGCGGTATGTGTCAATCCCGTACCAAAACCCATGTGCCCTTGGACTCCATCGTCCTGAGCGACCCTTGCATCTTGCCCGACCGCGCCACCATGACCTATTATATGACCGGAACGGGTGGCAAGTTATGGAAAAGCAAAGACTTGCGGTATTGGGACGGCCCCTACACCGTAGCGGAAACCGACCCTGAATCTTGGATGGGGCCGAAACCCATGATTTGGGCGGCTGAGCTTCACCAGTACAAAGGCAAATACTACTATTTTGCCACTTTCACCAACCAGGCCGTAAGTGTGGGACGTTACAAAGGAAACAACCTGGAACACCGGGCTTGCCATGTGTTGGTCAGCGACAAGGCCGAAGGCCCCTACCGCCCGATGAAGGACGAGACTTACCTCCCGGCAAACAAATTGACGCTCGACGGTACGTTGTGGGTAGACACGGACGGACGGCCTTACATGGTCTACTGCCACGAATGGCTGCAAAACTGGGACGGCATCATCGAAAAAATAGAATTGAAACCCGACCTAAGCGGCAGCATCGGCGAAGGAAAACTATTGTTCAAGGCCAGTGCATCGCCTTGGAGCCGGGAAGTCATCGAAGGAGACACGCTTCCCAACCGTGTGACGGACGGCCCTTATTTGTTCCGCACCCAGACAGGACGCTTGGGTATGATATGGACCAGTTGGATTTATAATGTCTATACCCAAGGGGTAGCTTATTCGGAAAGCGGCACATTGGACGGCCCGTGGGTGCAGGAAGAACAGCCCATTACCCCACCCAACTTCGGACACGGCATGTTGTTCCGCACTTTCGATGGCGAGCTACTCATGTCTGTCCACAGCCATAAGGATATCCACGGCCACTACCATCGTGTGCCCCACCTCTTCAAAGTAGACGATTCCGGCAACAAGATTGTCGTGAAGGAAGAATACCGGTAGGTAAAGGAAATAAAACCAACGAAGCTATCCCAAGGAAAAAGGGCGAGACAGGGCTATTTTGCCCAAATCTCGCCCACAATCCAAAGTATATATAGAAAAGTTTGTCTTGTGTCCTTACTTCACTATCAGTTTGACCGTTTTATCCCCTGCTTTTACCAAATAAAGCCCGGAACACGGTACGGCCAAATCCATATTCGAACCATCGCACGTTTCTTCATGCAACAAAACACCATCGGACGTATAGACCCGTAAAGGCAGCCCGGCTTTCATGCCTCTTACACGAATATGCCCACGCAAACCGTATACTTCCATCGACGATACCTTTTCCGCCCCTATGCCATCCGCTTTAGATATGGTCAATATCTTCACCACAGGCTCGGCATTCTTATAGTTCCTGTCGCTACTATACTGGCATGCCGTCAAGGTCACGGTGCCCTCCCCCAAACATTCGAGCGTACCGATGCCATCCGACCAATGCAATATGGCCAATTCTTCATCGCCCTCAGCCAATCCGAAGGTAACCAACTGTCCCGAAGTGGAAGAGGCCTCCAATGCCACTTTGTCACCTACATGGAGATTAGACAAATCCTGTTCCCACGTAATAAACTGGCTTGCCGGAGCGATATACAACTTGCCGGGTCCTGTAAAGATAAACGTGTAGTTGTCTGCCTTTCCCCCAGACAGATAGATGGGATACCCATAAATCGTGTCCGCAACGGATGTTTCGGTGGCATCGCATGAAGCCACAGGAAGTTCTGTCAACACGGAAGCATCCTCTCCTTCCACGAAACCGTCGTATTCCAGTTCAAACTCCGGATTCTTCTCTCCGTATACTTTCGTGCAATCTTTAGCTTTCACGGAAAGTTCCTTGGGATAGATGGTACAACGGTAAGGAGATTGGATTTCAAAATTCCTTGTTCCTGTAAAGGTAAATGTGACCGGTATTTCGTATTCTCCCACTCCGATGGGAATATCTCCCTCTACTTTCATTTCCTTGAACTCATACCCATCAGGTATATTGATAGCGCAGGTCATATCAGGATAATATCCATTATATACATGTTCATGCCCATTATAAAGCGCAATGGGACGTATTTTGTCTCCATAATATGACCAACCATAATTCTCATAGAAGTTGATACCATCCGGCAAATAAATGGCCTGTAACTTGTCACAACTGCCAAACAATCCATTGGGATGTTGGAACGGGTCTTTGGCTATAACGACCCACTCCAGTTCCTTGTTCTGCGAGAAAGCATAGGTACCGAACGATTTAACCGTAGAAGGAATGAACAGCGAAGTCAGACCTGTGTTGGCAAAAGCCGTATTCCCTATATACTCCAACGAAGCAGGAAAATCAACCGCCTGCAATGCCGTACAACCGTAAAAGGCAGATTCTTCTATGTTTGCCACATCCGGAGGCAATACCACTTCTTTCAATGCCGTACATTGTTTGAAAGCACTGGCACCTATCGTACGGATATGGCTTCCCATCTTTACTATGGTCAAATTGGCATTGTCCTTACACAACCCGACCGGAACGTATTCCACACTTTCCCCGAACACGATTTTACGGAATGTATGAGGCAACACGCCCTCACTTCCATTCCCACGGAATGCTTCCGCATTCCAATACACGCTATCCAATGCCGTACAATCGTCAAAAGCCCTATAGTCTATCTTGCGAACTTTTTTACCCATGGTCAACGATACCAGCTTTTCACAATCGGAAAAAGCATGGTCATCTATTACTTCCACATTATCAGGAATGACTATCGAGGTCAAAGCCGAGCAATCGGAAAAAGCGAAACCAGCTATAGAATCCACGTTTTCGGGAATAACAATATTTTCCAAAGCCGAACAAGAATTAAACGCACTATATCCTATATAATTTATTTCCTTCCCCATTACGGCTTCCTTCAAAGCCTCACAGCCCTCAAAGACATAAGACTCGATAGATTTTACTCTATCCGGAATATGGACAGACTTTAATCCTGTGTAGCTAAAAGCAGATCCCCCTATCTCTTTCAAAGATTCAGGCAGTACTACTGAAGTCAAATTCTTCAGTTTACTGCATAAATTCTCCGGAATACGCTCTACGTCTTTTCCAAAAGTAATTTGTGTCACGGAAGAAGCAAAAGGAGTACCGGCATCTTCCATGCTTACGGCATTCCATTCCACCGTTTCCAAGTTTTTACAATTAGAAAAACAGTTGGATGGCATTTCTCTCACATTCCGTCCCACTTTCAACTTCACCAAATTTGTCATTTTACTACACATGTATTTGGGAATGCATTCCACTGCATCACCGAACTCCAACTCACGGACAGAAGAGGGAAAGGCAGTTGAATAAGATTCATACACCAACATGCAATTCCTCGCATTGAATACAAGTATCTCCAGTCCAGTGTTATAAAAAGCCGACCTGCCTATGGAATCCACGCTTTCGGGAATGGACAAGGTTTCCAATCCCGTACAACCGGAAAAGGCATTCTCTCCTATTTCACGGAGTGAATTAGGCAATATGAGTTCCGACAATTTGGCACAATCTAGAAAAGCTCGTGCCTCTATCGAAGTCATATTCTCCGAGAATCCGACTGCTTCCAATCCCGAACAATCAGAAAAAGCACTCTCTCCCACTTCCACCACTGAAGCAGGCATCTTGACTTCCGTGATATACCGACATCCACTGCACAATCCATCAGGTATCTTACGTACTTTTTCACCAAACGTTATGGTATACAAAGCAGTTGCACTGAAAGGTGCACCATACGTTTGACCAAATTTACAATCTTCGGCGTTCCATTCCACCTCGCCCAAAGAACGACATCCCTCAAAGACTTCATATCCCATATAAGTCAATGTAGAAGGAACAGTCACTTTGGTCAAATAAGTCTGATTGGCAAACAAGCCCTCTGTTATGCTTTTTGTCCCTTCGGTAATGGAAATGGCCGTCGGGGTACTCATCAGCCCTTTAAAGGCATAAGCGGCTTTATCTATATAGACCAAACCATTGGGTAAATTATCAAACCAAACCGTTTCCTTGAAAGCATCCTTGCCCACATATTCCGTCTTACCGGAAAACTTTATTGCAGACAATTCGCTCTGTCCATACAGAAGTCCGCCGGGAATGGAATCCACTTCGCTGCCGAAAACGACTTCTTTCAAGCGGCAACCGCTGAAAGGACTACTCCCCTGCGTACCATAATCCCTAAAACCATTCTCATTAGCCGTAGAAAAACCATAAGAAGGATAATCTGCCACATCCCAATACACGGACTTCAGGTTACGGCAATTCTTGAATGTCCCAGACCCCACGCCAATAACTCCTCGGGGAATCGTCACGGAAGTCAAACCGGCACACCCTCTAAAAGCCTCTGAACTCATGTAAGCAGTCCCCGTTCCACCCATTCCAAACGTGGAAACCTGCGGCTCCGCGTCCTCATTCGTATTGTGTTGTCCGCTGATGATTTTCATCGACGAAGGAAACAAAAGCTCCTTGATGCCCTCGCAACCATAAAATGCACTGCTGCCTATGGATTTCACCCCTTCGGCAAATGTTACCGCTTGTAAATTGGAATAATCATAAAAAGCATAACTGCCCACATGCTTCACCCCACCTTCAATAACTACTTTCACAATGTTGTCCTTGTAAATGTCCCATGAAGGTAAGTTTGAGCTTCCATACCGAGGATCCGTGAAATCCGTCATGTTCCCTTCACCACTGATGGTAAGCGTACCATCTGCCAACGCCCACGACACGCCCGTCCCGCACGAACCCCGCTGCGCGGAAACTCCTAACGACACACACAACCCAAAGGCTGCCCAACAAAGTCTTAGATTCTTCATACTAAAACGTCTTTTCTTGACACTCCCCTAATCAAGATATTAAATATTAATGAATGGTACATATACGAAAAAAGCGCAGGGAGTCCGTACCTGTTGCCCGTCCCACGCATAGAGGCCTTCGCATTGCCCAATCCTGTCTGAACGAGCAACGCAGAAGCCCCACGCCGATATGTATATATACCTCTCACTACCCTATGCGAAAATGCACAGGTACAATGAGGGTCTGTATAAAACATACCCACAGGGCATCTACCGTTGCCATGTCCTTGACAGGATTAGAAGTTTGCGAAGTTTCTATGCGTCGAAGAACAAAGCGTCAAGTAAACGCCTTTCCACAATATATGTGTCCCCATTCCAACCGCCCTTTTTACAAGGGCTTCGGCATGGCGACAAGGCAAAGATAAAGAAAAAACGTAAAAGCGGACTAAAAAGAATGAAAAAAATTCCTTTTCAAAGACAAAAATCAACCTCCGCAGAACGGAAAATCAATCTCAGCCAAACGATTTTTCAATCTCAGCCGAACGATTTTTCATTCTGCGGAAGAATTTTCTACGGATTCAAATCCTTGTAAAACAAATATTTATGTGTTTTCTAAAAAACATACAGCCATTAAGACACGAAAAGATGGATGGACATATCAGGATTCAGATGCAAAAACGCCGCATCCTCCTGTTTTTAAGGCATGCGGCATTAGCCAATACGGTTGCATCCGAAAAACATAAACCGGATACTAACGAACGGTGCTTTTATTGTTTGGCATCATGAGAACGTTGTTTCCGAGACTCATTCAAAGCCCAAATAGCCAAAAGACCGATAAACAACAAAAAATAAATAAATGCCATAATCTCTTATTTCTTGCGGTAAGCTATCGTACCCGTGGCCTGGTTGGTAGGCATGACCAACACTTCGGCTATCTGGATATGCTCGGGCAAGGAAGCAGCGAAATAAACCACCTCGGCCACATCATCGCCCGTGAGCGGACGAAGCCCTTCATACACGTTGTCGGCCGCAGCCTTATTGCCACGGAAACGCACTACGGAGAAGTTCGTCTCCACCAATCCGGGCTTGACGTTCGTCACACGTATGGGAGTATCCACCAAATCTATACGCAAACCGTCCGACAGGGCCTTCACCGCCGCCTTGCAGGCACAGTACACGCTCCCGCCGGGATAAGCATAGTCTCCGGCAATGGACCCCATGTTGATGACGTGTCCCCTGCCCCGCTCCACCATGCCGGGCACCACGAGGCGCGTCATGGCCAAGAGGGCTTTCACGTTCGTGTCTATCACCACGTCCCACTCGTCGAGGTTTCCTTCGTGCTCTTTATCCACCCCGATGACCAGGCCGGCATTGTTCACCAACACGTCTATGGCCTTCCACTCTTCGGGAAGGGAATCCAAGGCAGCACGGGCTGCGGCACGGTCGCGCACGTCGAACGGCAACAGCCATACTTCGACTCCATATTTTTCTTCCAATTCGTCCTTTACGGCATTCAGTTTCTCCACGTTACGGCCATTCAGAATCAGCCGGTGCCCGTTCTTGGCAAACTTGCGGGCGCATCCCTCTCCTATTCCCGAGGAAGCGCCGGTTATCAATACAGTATTCTTTTCCATATCACATCGCTTTTAAATCTTTCTAACTGCAAATATAACAGAAAAAGCCGTCCCATATCACACATGAGACGGCTTTTTCATTCCGGATTCTTATAAGACTACTTTACCAGACGTATCAATGCCACACAGTTCCATACAGGCTCCCCCTTATAGGGCTGCACGTCCGTACCGACAGTTTTCGTGGTTACCTGCGAGGACCTTACCCCATATTTATCCACCAACTGTTTTTTCACATATTCCGCACGCTGGCCGGCCAGCTCACGGTTGTAGGCTTCGGAACCGGACGTGGCGTCGGCATAGCCCTCCACACACACGGCTGCCCCGGGATTGTCATGCAAGAAACGAGCCACTTCGTAGAGCTGGGTCTCCTGCCCCTCGTTCGGCTTGTTCCTATTGACTGAGAAGCGGATGGAAGCCATCACCACGTTCCACTTGGAACGGTCGGCATTCACTCGACCTATCACCCTATCCTTGCCCGGAACCTCAACTTCGCGTACCAATACCGTATCTACACGGTAACGCACAGCCTCGACAGGTACCGTAATCACCGGTTTGCGGAAAGCCCGGCGTCCTAAATAGACACTCACTCCGGCACTCAACGCCACCGAGGCCATATAACGGCCCTTTGTGGGATTGACATAATTGTCTGTCCACTCGCTGACCACATCCACATTGACATCCAGCAGGCGGTGTACGCTGAAACGATTACGGACGCCCACATGGCCTGTAAACAGGTTCTCACGCGTGGTTCCCCGATAAGCAAAAGCATGCTTGTAGCCCATACCTGCAAAAGGGACCAAATCGTAAAGAGCCCCTTCCCGTTCACAGCCTGTAATCAGGTTGAGCAAGCTGAGACGAAAATCCGCCCGCACACCCAAATAACGCAGGTAATAGCGGAAAGAACCGTCGTAGCCCACGTCTACCCTGTTTAAGGGAGAGAAAGGTTCCACTCCCTTGTCCAACGGCGTTCCACGATAGCCGTTCTGGCTATAACCGAACACATCGAGATGCAGCCCCCAAAAAGGGGTTATCCATTTTCCAACCCCTAAGTTTAAAGCAGGGGTAATCTGTTTCCCAAAAGCTATATCTTGCCAGCCGGGCGCAAAAAGAGCCTGCACGCCTACACCGGCATCCATATAAACATTATCTCCGAATCCGTCCCATACAGACACCCGTTCCGGCTGGGCCAAAGCTTTCGTGCCCGAAAACAGAAGCAGGGACGCTATCATTATTTGTCTTATCTTCATGATTTTCTCTATTATTATTCAACGACTTGCAATGTGATCCCCATCGGCTGGTTACGGCTTCCGATAGAACCGCCTGCTTCGAAATCAAACATCTTAGCGCAAGTGAACATATAACGGTTGCCCACGTGATAGTACTTCAGAGTGAACTGTTCGGCCACGCCTAACGTGCCGGTCACATCCATATCGAAAATAAGACGTCCGTCGTAACGTTCAGCCCGGGCTACCCCACGACATTCATCATCCACAAAAGCCGCCAACATGTCGCCCTCGGCCAACTCAGTATTGATGGCTTCATAGTAATCCACCGTGAAGACAGCACGCATATTAACGAGTTTGAAAGCCGTTTCCAACGGCAACACGTTGTATTCGGCCTCACTGCCCCATGAGGTAGCATCGGTATACCGTGCGCATTCTTCCGTGACAAACACATGTTTCAGCGAATCGCAATAATAACGAAAAGACATCTTATCACCGGCGCTACCTTTCATCTTCAGCAGGTAATGGCCGTCCAACCCATCTTGCACGATGCTACACGGACGATCGCCCACGAAAGCCGCCACGTTGTCAGCTCCCGACATATAAGGCCGCACCACGTCGGGCAAAGCCACATAGAGATCCATATAACCATGTTCCCTCAAGTCCATCACGACTTTCTGCGTCTGCGTGTGCAGGAAATCACAGGCCGGTCCATAGACATATATGTCTTTCAAATCCGAAGTGTAATATTGTAACGTCAGTTTCTCGGTCTCTTCACGAGCCCATGCGCGGAAACGGAATATATAGGCCCCGTCTTCTTCGGAAACATGTCCCACCCCTCGGCATTCATTCCCGACGAAAGCACCCACCATGTCGCCAGTTGCCACCGCTCCCTGGTCGAAAGCCGACAAATCCACTTTCACTTCCAAGTCCATGTAATAAGGCAGCTCGCCTTGAGAATTCCAAGTGAACATACGAGGCGTATCCATGCTGCCCAAAGTGATGTCTGATTCGAACGCCACTTGCTCGGCTGCAACAAACAGTTCCTTCTTCCGGTCACTGTAATACCGGAACTCCACTTTTCCCATTTCGGCTTGCTCGCCTTTCACCTGAATCAGATAAAAAACTTCTCCTTGTGCATTCTCTACCTGCTGCGCGATACCACGGCATTCCTGTCCGATAAAAGCAGCCAAACGGTCGGCCGGTGTGATGTCGGGACGGATATAGTCCGACATACGGATCACAGCCGTCATACTGGCCGGATAAATGAACATATCGGGAGCCTGCCAGTCGGGAGCCTGCATCGGCGATGCCTTCACGACTTCCCAAGAAGGGGCTTGCATTCCCCCACCGAACTCTATGGTCCAGTCGGTAGGTGCGGTGGCGGGCACAGGGCCCGCCGCCGGCATCCAACCGGGGTTTTCAAATTTTGTATATTCAGGAACTTTCACATTGTCGTCTTCCTCCGTACAAGCGGCAAAGAAAACAGATGCAAGTCCCAGAAAAATATATTTTAAATGTTTATATTCCATTTGACTTATCTTTTAATTTTAATCACTTTATATACGTCATCGTTACCGTTGACATTGATATTCACCATGTAAACGCCGGGAGCCATGTTCAAGGCATCGGTCCAATGGATATCCACTTGTCCGTCTCGGTTGCAATCCCTAAAGATGGCTACCGTAGTTCCCTTCGTATCATTGATGGTTACTATCACCTTGGCTTTCGGATCTACCTGTTTGCGTATGAAGAGTTCGTTATAGAACGGAGATGGATAGACAGCCTGACTGTTCCGATCTACGAATGAAATCACAATCGGATTGTCATACGATCCTTTCACATCGTCGGCCTTGAAGTTGCCTGCACCGGCTGCCGATGCCACCACTTCGCCTTTTCGCTCCACAACCACGTCGAATGACTCGGCCTGTTCTCCGGCTACAGACAGGAAGAAGAGCGGTTCATCGCTTTCTCCACGGCAGATAACCGGCGATTCGCCACGGAGTTCCCCGTTGGCGTATGCTTTAAGCACGTCGCCTTCGTTCACCTCTATGCCTTCCACCGTGGCCACCATAGACATGGTACGTGCATAATTGGTATTAGCCACTCCGTAATCAACCATTTCCGGTTCATTGCCCATTGAACGTGTCTTCACGTTCGCACGTCCTCCTTGCGTATTATCCGACGGATACTGCAAGGTAGCCGTGGTCGTACCGATACGCTGCAACATATAGCCTCTACCGGGCTGCATGTAAGTCAATGAACCGATCCAGCCCAGATTGCCGTTGTACATGGCAAAACCGCTCTGGCTCTTCACCACGTCGCCTTCTTCGGCTTCATAACCGGCCAAAGCCTCGTTCAACGTCAGGTTCTTCTGGGCCAGATAAGGAATGTAGTTCCATACGGCCACACCCTTATCGTTCACGCTGCGGACGGTAAGAATATTGTCGGCCGTATTTACCGGCTTGCCAATCACACTCAAGGTCTGTGCATAAGAAGAACGGACCATAAACATACCCTCGTTGTCGAACGAACGGAGCGAACCGACCCATCCGGTTTCCGTACCATACGTACTTACACCGCCGTCTTCACGCTTCACTTCGTCGCCCGAAGCCCATTCGTTGTTCCTCAATATCTCGGAGATATCGGCCATCTTGTCGTTGCTTACATTGAACGATGTCCATGTCCAACCGTTTTCCAAAGCCACGTCGAGCTGTACCAGGTCGAGGTTGGAGAATACGACCGGAGACTTCGGAGAACCCACAATCGTATTCGCGCGGAATGCGATTTCTTTTTCAGGAGAAGCCACATAAGTCTGTCCCGTGGAAGCATCCCACATCTTGAACTCAAGGTTCTCATGCGAACCGCTGTTGCTATACACGGTCAGCAACGCATAATACATGTCGTTCACCTTGATATACTCGTTGGTAGCCACACCTACGCATACATCGTTTTCGAATGCAGCCAACAAGTCTTCCGTATCATTGGAGAACTTGCCGTTCAATTTGAGCTGGCCGTACACGTTCATGTTGAACTTGTAGTCAGCCGGATTCACGCTCCAATCCGGTTTCTTGCCGTTCACCTTCAAGGTCACGTTCAACGGTTCGGACACACCTTCGCTGTTCGTCAGGTAGAACACTTCGTTATACGTACCGATATTCACACTTTCATCCACCGTAAAGGTTACTTTCTGGCTTTGTGTTGCAGTAAGCGTACCGCTGGCCGGTTCCACATCTATCCATGAAGGATAATTGCTAATAGTATAATCTTCCGTATTACCGCCCTTGTTCACCACTTCCATCGTGAAGCTCAAAGGTTCGTCCACACCCTTTTCAAGACTGATTTCATCCTCGCCCCACTTCAACTGGTTGCGGTCGATATAAGCCGTCCAAGTTATTGGCGAAGCAATGCGGTTGCCGTTCAGGTCACGCACACCGGATACAGAGAAGGTCACCGTAGTCTTTTCTACCTTGGCAGGATCTTCCTTCAATGTCACGATAAGCGCGTCGTTGTTGACCACGAAGTCGAACAACAAGTCTGTCACACCGCCATTGTCCTTCACCGGTGCAATGGCAGAATTCATCATGACTTCTTCTACCATGCCGCGGTCCTCCGGATTGTCTACCGAAGCTACTTCTACATCTCCGATAACTGCAATGGCATCGGGCACTGGTGATGATGTGGCTGGTTGCTTCTTCATATCCTTGAGCGAGAACCTCACAACAGGGATATTCTGCTCCGTCACACCGTGAGCCTCGAACGGGTAATAAGCCAAAAGTCCTATTGCCGTGCTGTCGGCTTTCATGCGCATGCCTTCGTTCACCGATTTCTCGTCCTTATAGAGGTTCCAGATGCGCAGATCGTCGAGACAGCCCTTGAAGTGGTGCTCATACGTGTTGGTGGTTGCGTTGACAATCACCGGCGTCACTCCGGCATAGATATATCCGGAAGCTATCTGCCCGTAGTCCGTCACATCGGCATAGGTGTTCAGTTCGCCGTCCACGTAAAGCTGGACGCGTCCTGTCATGCGGTTGGCCGACACGGCCACGTGGTGCCAGTTGTCATCCAGGTAACTGCCCTTGGCTTCCAACGGAACCTGGCCGTTGCTGCAGAATGTCAGCTTGCTGTCTTTGAATCCTAAGAAGAACAGGTTTTCAGAACCTCCCCAGTCATTGCCGTCGGCACGTCCGTTGGCCAGAAGGGTCGCATTCTTGTTGGTATGGTCTCCCTTGAACCAGAGTTCAATCGTATAGTCTGTCTGCTTGTCTATAACGACCGAGCTTCCGGAAGAAAGTTTCAGGTAGGTATTGACACCGTTCAACTGCAGGCTCTTGCCTTCCGGCAGAATCCACGTACCGCCGCTCATGCCCAAGTTCAGGCCGCGGGCCTTGTCTTTCAACGTAGTGCCTTCGGCCTCGTCCATCGGATAATAAGAAAGCAGGTTCTGTTCGTTTCCACTCAGGAGCACATTGCTCTGGGACTGGATTTGCCCAGCCGTACGGGCTTCCGTCCATACGCGTACATTGTGAATCCGTCCTTTCAGCTTTTCTGCCAACGTGTAGTTGGATGCTCCGGTATAAGCCGGAATGTCCGAACGTTCCATACGTGCCTTGAAGTCGTAGTACATCACCATGCGTCCTGCGGACTCACCGTCTTCCTGCTGGTCCAAAACCAAAGCCACATGATGCCAGTTGTCCAAATAGTTATTGATTTCATCTTCGGTAGAAACCACTTTGTCTGAGATGTAAACATTACCGTTCACCACAGCCTTCAGCTTGCGGTCGGACGTGATACCGAAAGCCAAAGAATCTTCGCCTTCGCCATGACGGAAGAATGTAGCATCCTGGTCGACCGGAAGCTGTATCCATGCTTCCAGCGTGATGTCCTTGCCGCGGAAACTGCGTTTCAATTCGCTTTCGAACTTGTCGTTGCCGTCTGTTTCCACTGCCACGGAGTGGGACGTTTCCGTACCGTTCTTCACACCCGTCACCTTGAAGTTGTTGTCGGTCAGATAACCGGCAGCTATCGCTTCGTTGAAGGTAATCTTCGCATCGTCTTTGATGGTCAGGATGCCGTTGGCAGGTTGGGGCGTGCCGAACAAACGCGGGATGTACATGTCTTTCACACCGCTATGGATTTCAGAGAAGTTCTCCACGTCCACGTTGTTGATGTTGCACACCGATACGGCACAAAGGTCGTAAGGCTGGTCGGGCATGTCGTCCAGGAACCACTTGTAACGGATGGTACCCTTGTCTTCCGCTTGGATCATCTCTGCATTCAGGCCTTGCTTGATGGCTTCCTCGTAATACTTTTCATCACTGAAATAGTTCATCAACGTCACCCAATTCTCTTCCGAATCGCTCGAAGGCTTATACAGTAGTTTGATGCTCTTGAAATTATCATAGTTCACGTTGAAATCCGTGATGTCCACATTCATGTAATGCTTCTTCACACCATTCACGTCCACTACCGGCAATTCCGTATTGTAAGTCCAATTATTGGCCGGAGTCTTGATTTTCACATCCGAGCAACTGGGCGTAAAGTGAACCGTGAAAGTCACGGTGTCCGCAATGGCCGGGAAATTGGCTGTCGGGTCACCTTGGCACTGCGAAGCCAACACCAGTTGCAGATTGTCGTAGTTCAAGCCGGGGCCTTTGGTCACTTCAAGCACCTTGGTCAGCGTTTCGCCCGCCGGCACAAGTATCGTGCGTCCGTTTCCTATGGCACCACCGTCCATCTTCAATCCGGCACCACTCTGGTTGGCTTGATCATCCACAATCAGGTTGAACCACGCATCCTCGTTTACTGCCGAGTTATTACGCAGGTAAAGCGTCACGTAGGCAGGTTCACCAGAAGGCACATTCTCGATAAAAGCATTTTCAACCGCGATTTCGGGCACTTCGACTTGCAGCGTCTTCTCACTGATGACCGTACCCTTCTCGTAATATTTCGTCACCTCCTCGTCTTCGTACGGACAGGAAGTGGCACCCGCACGCGTGCGGAAAATGAAAGTGGAAAGGTTCAGGTCCTTGGAGTCGATGTCTCCGGTGCCCACGTCTGCATTTTTTCCTCCCCCTTCATCATAAACGTCTACGGAAAGATAGTCGTTTCCGCTATCGGCCAATACGAAGCCCACATTTACCGCGGCTTCTTCTTCGTTTTCGGTCGTATTACCTTCCGTCCTGGACACACTCTCGTTGAACTCAATCTTGAAGCCCGAGCCCATGGCATTGAATTCCACATCGGTGGCAAATCCCCCGCCGACCACGAAACTGAACGTTTCGCTGGTGTTTTCCACATTGGAATACCCCTTGCTGTATTCCACCGTGGCACCGGCCTGCATGGAGAAGTTCTGTATCAGCTTTCCGTTTTCGATGGCTTCTACTTTGGCCCGTTCATTGTCTCTCAAACGGGCTATCCAGGCATCCATCGACTGGTTCAAGGCATGAATGGTATCCGTGCGCTGAACTTGTTCTGCCGGGAAATAGATTTTATAGCTCGGCCCGTTGAACAACGACTTGCCCTCGTTCGTGTAATAGTCGTCATGTTCCTTGAACACCTCGTCGCTGTTACTCTTGGCGTAATTCGGGTCACTGACAGGTAGCAGGGACACATAAATCGGCTGGTTTGTCGCGTTGGCCTCAGCCTGGAATCCGGCCTCGGTCATTTCGTTCTGCTGCCGTAAGAAGCTGTTACGTAACGTTTCCATTTCGGGCAGCAGGCGGTTTTCTATATGTGCCTGCGGATAGGCAAACAACGTGGCAAAACTCGTACCGGTATTGAAAGAAGTGGTCTTCACCAGACGGTATTCGCCCTCACCGGCCACTTCATACACATCCGTATACTTTTTATCCACTCCGATTTGATCCGCACTTACCAACGTAATGGCATCGGCCGTACCATAAGACAGGTTCGTGGAATAACCCAGGAACACGTCGCCCATCGCGCCCACGTAGTCCTCGCTGTCACTGGTGGTGAAAGTGGTGTTGATGGTCGTGGTCGAGGATTTCGTTTCCGAGTCTTCCCATTCCGTTGTATGGGTCAGGGAGACCTCCGTTCCGCTCGACTGTTCCAGTTGATTGATGGTTCCCACTCCCACTCCGGTAAAGGTAATCAGGTCATAACCCACGTCCGTCACCAGGGTTTCTTCACCGTCCATCGTCGTCGTTCCCGTGAAACTGGAAGTTTCGGTAAAGGTCGTACCCTTTTCCAGGTAAGAATATGAGTTGCTGCCCGGCGGGTCGCGCAACACGGCCAACAGTTTGTCCGGACCGGCTGTCACGAAGTCGTTGCCCTTGCTCACGGTACCCCGCGTGATAAAGAGATTGTCCTTGTCGAACGGGCTGACCCATGAGATGGAAGTGGCATTGTCGCTGTTGCCCACCGTGGCTTTCACGTTCAGGTTGGCACTGGCACTGGTCAGGTCCACTTTCGCGCCCTTGAAGTTCCAATAAGCCACACCCGTGGAATCGGCTTCCACGCTTACGAAATCATTAGAGCCTGACATGGTGGACTGGAAACTCACCACGGCGTCCTGACTGGGCACCTTGTCGGTCATCACATCTTCCATCACGTTACCGGACTCGTCATAATAATGATATTCTTCATACACCGAAGCCTTGAACTTATAGGTGTTGCCCTGCGTAAACATGGGGAGTCCCAGCGTGTAGGCCACATCGCCTGTCGTCTCGTCTTCCTTGTAAAGTTCCACTTCCTGTGTCTTCGTGCCTTCCTCGCTCCATACCAAGGCCGGAGCCTTCTCGTCGCCGAAGTAGCCGAGCGATGTCTTGCCACTTACCTGCTCTACGTTGACCACCGGCTTCACGCGGGCTATGAACAGTTGCTTGTGGTTGTACCTCACGGTGTCGGAATAGTCCCTCTTCTCATACTTGTTGTTCACCAGAATGGAATCCGTATATTGATTCAGTTCGTCTTGTACGATAAAGGCGTTGGACAGGCTCAGCTTGGAATTGTTGCCCGAAATGTTGTCGTAGCCTGGCACGTTCACCTTCACCGCATAGTCTATCGGAAGAAGGTCGGCCACGAACTCGCCCGTTTCCGTGTTCGGATAAATCGTCATCACGTTGCTCTCGCCTTTGAAGAACACTTTATTCGTATAGGCCTGGCGCCCCTCATCTCTCCACTTACCTGGCAGGAAATGCGTCTTCGTCTGGTCGTTGTCATTATCCTTGTTCAGGTAGTAAGCCGAATTTTCATACGTCAACTGGATGGAAACCCCTTCTGCCAAGTTATTCTTGGAAAGGGAGTGTCCCACCTTGAAGGCTTCCTGGACGACACCACCGGCCACACGGCCTATCATGCGCACCGTCGTCTGGTCGGTCAGTTTCACCGTAGAGTAACGGTCGTCCTGGTAGTTGATGTCTTTGCCGTAGTCATCCACGATACGTCCGCCGTTCTTGAACGTATGGTTGGCCAGCACGGCTTTCACCTCATGCAAACCCACGGGCACCGAGATGCTGAACTCGCCCTGCGCATCGGTGGTAATGATGTTGCCCTTGCTGTCCGAGCAAACCACGCCGTCTATATAGAACTGCACACCCTCTACCGGAATGGTACTGCCTTCGTAGGTCACAGTACCCTTTACAGGGAACGAAGACTCATCTACGAACTCGGTCTTGTGGTTCACGCTCGTCCCGCTCAGCGTCACCGGTGTCTGAGTAGGCGAGAACTTATGTGAGCCCAGCACCGGCCTCACCGTATAGAGCGTACTGTTGCCCGTATAAGGCACTCCGGAGATGTAATAAGAACCCTCTTCGTCCGTATAGTCCTTATAGTTCAACTGGTTGCGCGAGGGGGTATGCTCCGGCAGGCCGGACATTTCGGCATCCTCTATATAAACGGTGTTTTCGCCGTTCTTGCGTATGCGCCCGTCATGGCCGTAATAGCGCGTTTCCTTATGGGCAAAGTCATAGAACTCCTTGCCCGTGGAGTGGTTGAAGTTCCAATAAGCCCACAGGCCCTCTTCGTCGCCCGAGAGGTAACGGTCATAAGTCTTGGCTATCTCCTCTTGCGTGAGCGACTTGCTCCAGACTCTCACTTCGTCGATATATCCCTTCATGCCGCGGCCCATGGCGAAATAGCTGTGGCCGCCGAACTCAGGCAGGAATTCCGTCTGCGGACACGACGCCACCTTGATGTTGTTCACATAAAGCTGTAAACTGTCCGGGCTGCTCACCGCCGTGATCTGCATGAAATCGAAACTTTTGGTCAACTGGCTAATAAGGGAATCCGACTTCAGTTCCAGACTGCCCACCTTGAAATGAAGAGAGTCGTTCCGGACATACAGTTCATACATGCCGGGCTTTTCCAGCAGCGTCTGTTTCTCTACCAAGGCGGCATCGTCCAGCTTGGCGAACAACTGGAAAGCCAGGCTGTCGGATCTGACAATGAAATCTTTGTCCCCGTCATTTTCCTTCTTGTTTTTGAGGAACGTGGAGTCATTCACTTCCAGATAGTACTCACCGGTCATGCGGTAGCTCTTGCCGCTGATGTCGGCCGTGGTTTCCAGACTGACCTCGACATTGGGCACGCCCTGCCCGCTCTCGAAGGTGATGCGCCCGAAGATGTTGCCCGTTGCCGTACAGAAACCATAACTGTAATCGTGGGTCTTCACCTCTTCGTTGGCACACTCCTTCGAGCCTTCTATCATATATTCATACACCTTGCCCGGAACGGCCTTGGTGTCGGTATAGGAATAGTTCACCACACCGCTGATAGCTTCCACAGTACCTATCTGCACGAAATCCTCCGTGTTGTCCTTGCCGGCATACTCACGCCGCTGCACAGAGAACACGTCCAACGAGCCCGATCCTTTGCCCACTTTCCAGTCCAGCTCCACGCGGTCGCCGAAATAACCCTTGGAAGACTTGAAATACTCCAGGCTGGCCACTTCGGAATCGTTCAATCCCCCGGGAATGGTGTCCCAGATGAGTTCTCCGGCCGCATCCAGCGTATCTCTCCTTGCTTTTAGGTAGTTTTCCACCGCCACGGGACTTTGCTCCTTATACATCCCGCCATGGTCGTGATCCTCGCCGGGATTCATCCTTATAGTCCAATTGTAGAGCACGCAACTTTGCGGAATCAGCACCGTGTCGACGCACTCTATCAACTTTTTGCCGCCTATGGTGACCTGCCGGGCGGAAAGATAGTCCTTGCAGTCAAAAATGATTTCCTCCTCCTCGGTGAAAATATCCCCGTCGACAGACATTTTGGGAGTAAGGACAAACTTGGCCTTGTCCTCGAGCACCACATCGTTTCCTTCGGGATTGTAGTCCCAATACCATTTCAACTCCACCTGACGCGCCTCCATCAACCGTGCCGTGGCGAAAGAATCCACCTTGCTGTGCTCCTGTGTTTTATTGATAGAAGCTTTCTTAGAGAGATATTTGCCCCACTTGGCAGGAAGCTCACGCCAAATCTCATACGTCACTATTTGATTCGGATTATGAATCGTTTCCTTGTCTAGGAACGTCGAATCTTTTTCAAACGTGAATTTTTTAGTCTCGTCACTGCCCTCTATCCTTTTCTCAATGATAAATCCGCCGGTACCACCGTCGAGCATGGTTCCGTCTTCTTTACCGGCAACAGTCCACTTCAACAAAGTGGCGCCATTCTTGTCCTGAGTGGCCGTAAAGGTGTTCACATTGTTGTATTTGGGCACAATGAAATCCGTTTTCTTGGAAACCGTATAATCAGCTTTCTTAAATCTCTTAAAACTATAAACAGCTTTCATCTCGCCTTTCTGTTCGATTGAATCCAGCTTGATATTAAAGAGGTTATTGGCAGTCGGGCTGCCAAGATTGCACGTATACTGTAGACTCCCGACACCGGAAGACGCACCTGAAGCTTTTACCTGAACATGTCCCTCCTTACTACCCGGCACGGTTTTATCGGAAACATCCGGAACTTTGAACTCATATGCTTCGGTCTTGGTCTTCGTTGCAGTGATGTTATAATCACTGGCATTATTCTTATCAACCTCGAGATAGATATCAAACTCACATTTCTGGGACAAGGCTTCTTCCTTCAGATAGAACCTCAACGTGGCATACGTTTTGGATCCGGACTTGTCCGAATTTACATTTGTCCAATTTTCATCCGCCCATGGTCTGCCGTCGGGCACCTCCCTTTCCGTATTGTTCGAATGGCTACCGTTACCGGCAATGGTTACCTGATCGATATAGTCATTTGCCTCAGAGCTTCTCCAGGCTTTCACCCAATACCATGAAGCATCACCCTGCGGATCACCATAACCGGGAAACGAATACAAATGCACAATCGTTTTATAACTACCATTCCCAACTTTAATTCTGATTTTGGAATTTCCACTATAACGCAACCCTTCATCCTTACCGTCATCGTCATAAACAGGGATCGTGATGACGAAAGCCCCTGTCGACTTATCAAATGAAGACGAGATATCGCCTGCGCTCATATCGTAGGCCTGTAGCGGTATCGCCGTCCCCAAGAACAGACACAAGGCATACAGCCATCTCCATTTCTTTAAATGTTGTTGTCTCATAAATTATTGTTTTAAATTGATTATTTTTCCTTGATATACATCTTCTTGCCTCCCACGATATAAATACCTTCGGGCATGCCGCGGAACGCATCTTCGTCGGCCAGACGCACTTTCTTCACAAACCTTCCCTGCAAGGTATAAACCGGAACTTCCTCGGAATCGGCATATACCTTATAAATAGAGGTAGCCTCCAATTCCTTGCGCACACGCTCTATTTCTTTGGCCAGCCCCACGGTTGTCAGTTGCAGGTCTGCATAAAGAGTGGCAGCCTCGCTGGTCTTATCAGCACGCGACAAGGCACCTTCGGCCAGTGCCACGGCTGCTTTCAGGGCTTCGTCCTTCACCTGCAAGAGCAAGGCTTCCGCACGGATAATGGAATCGTTGAGCGCAAGCATAGCCCGGTCATACAAGGCGGCATTGTCCTTATACTTTTCGGACAGTTCGGGCCAAACGGCTTCCAATGCCGGAATACGTCCGTCTTCCACTTCTAGCGCATCCTGACTGCGGCTGATGGCCTCGGCAATGGTCTGGTCGGCCATCAGCACCACCAAGGGTTCGGACTTGCCTATCACATCCAAAATCTCGGCCTCTTTCTTGGAGCAAGCTACCGATGCTTCCCTGTGGCAACGGCTCACGGTGTCGGTCATCAGGCATATCGCCATCGTATCTGTATATTCTAAATAGGATTCCGACCGGCGGTAAACGTCCATGATTTCAGAACTTTCCCGGTCTGCGCCATAATAGAAAACATGCTTGGACAGTGCGTCCTCACGGGCATCGGCCAAAGCCTTGTGCAGGCACGCCAGATTGTCGGCCAGCATCTGGTTCAGTTCGTCTACTTTCCCTTTCAGAGAGCCGGTGGCTGCGATAAGTTCGGCATACACCACGGCACCTTCTTCCATCGGGTCAAGATGTCCGACCATATCCTCGGCCTGTGCCAATAGTCCGGCCAGACTTTCGTCGGCAGTCCGTTCCAGCAGTTCCGCCGCCGTTTCCACTGTTTTACGCATGGCATCGGCAGCCTCTACATAAAGTTCCAGTTGCTCTTCATAAGCCTGTTCCAACACTTCCATCTGCCCGGTGATGGCTGCGATGCGGGCATCCATGGCATAACGGGCATTGATAGCGTTCGAGATTTTATCGCCAAATTCAAGGTTTGCCATCAGGGCGTTCAACACTTTGGCACGATCGATGACTGCCTGAATGGCCGTTTCTTTCTTCGCACAACTGTCAGCCGCATAAGCATAACAGGTATCCAACCTCTCTACCATGGCTTGCAACGTAAAGATGTTCTTCTCTTCTTTTTCAATATAATCGGTAGCGATATTGTAGATATCCAGAATTTCCGAATCCGGATCGGCTGCGCCATAGTACATCGCGTGTTTGTTCTTGGCACTGATACGCAAAGACTTCATGTTGGAAAGGGTGGTCTGGTATTTACGTACCGTCACGCTTACGGAATCTCTCAAGTTCAACCTGAACTTCACCAAAGAATCCAGGCAACAACTTTCCGTCCGCGCCCATTCGGCACGTTCCAAAGCCTTGTACAGTCCTGTGCCTTCGCTTTGCTCACCATAGTAAACCTCCATTTCTTCGCGGCCAACCACAATCTCTTCTGCCAACTCCTCGTTAGCCTTACAGAAAGCGTTGTAGGCCTCTTCCACCTGTTTAATCCGGTCACGACGTTCTATCAGCAATTCCAACGAATAGGTTATCAACCCTTCTTGTCGCAACTCGTCGGCAAATTCTTTGTTTTCTTCGAGGTAAGGCCCCACATTAGACGTAGGCACGGAGTATTTGTCTGAACCGTATGTTTCGAAATTTTTCACCAACTTGTCATATATACCTATGTAGTCATTAGCCACGCCCCTTCGTGCCGTGCCTTCAACCTTCATTAACGCATTGTCCAAATCGGTTCTTATGTTTTTCACATTGGCTATCACGGAATAACGCTCATCGGTGTCGATGTTATTATACTCATCGGTTGCCGCCTTAATGGCCTGGTTCAACGGTTCGTTACTGGAATAATTCTGGTCGTATTTCAACTTAGTGTCGTCGATAGCCTTCTTCAAATCGGCCACGGCCTGTTGCCATTCGGCATCCGCTTCGGACACCATCGTTTGCAAATCGCGCAGATAACCGCTCAGCACATTCATATCGGTGCATACACGGTCTCCGCTTTCATCATCTGCAGCAACCAAAGCGTCTTCCACTTCTTTTATACGGCCGGCATACTTATCCGGAATATCCTCTGCATAACGCTCTTCCATCTTGCCATATACGCTTTCAATCAAATAAGCATCCAACCTCTTTACCAGTATCTGGTATTGGTTTAACGTTTGTTTAATTTCGTTTTCCAACGCCACGATATAGTTCTGGAGCACGTATGTCTCCAAGGAGTTTTTCACAGCATCGGCAGCCAGAATCTTATCTTTCAACGGGTCGTAATTATACTTTTTATTTAATTCAGTTGCATTATTGATAAGTTTTTCAAGTTCTAACTGATACTCATAGGGGTCGGAAGTTCCTCCCGTATTGTCATACACCTTATATAAAGTATCATAAGCTTGCTTCAACTCCGATATGTTTTTAGTTTTCTCCTCTATTTTTCGGGTGGATTCTATTGTTGTCTTCAAAGTTTCCAAACTCAAAGAGGTGTTCCACCTGTCGTAATAGCTTTGGGCTTTATCAATCATTTCCTGCAAGTTCCTCTTGCATTCCTCACTCTCATTTTTCCTGTCCTCTATTTTGGCATCGATGTCGCTCCACAGCTTTTCGGCAGTCTCGTTGGTAACCTGTCCTGTACGCTCTATCAAAGCCTGCAAGGCGCCATCTTCGTCGCCGTAAGTAGCCAGGCACTCTTTCAAATCGGCTATCCGCTGCTTGGCCATGCCTCTGTTCGCCGCCAATTCACAGGCTTTTTCCAATGCTGTCGTGGCAGACTTGATTTCGCTGTCTTTCACGCCCAAAGAACCGGCTCCGGCATGAACGCCTTCTGCTTGGGTTATTGCTGCCGACAAATCACTATCTTGCCAAGTCTCGTTGCCTTGTTGCGCCTCTTCAATCTTACCGTTCAAGGTAACGGCCAAATTGTCATAATAATTTTTAGACACCGCATACTTTGCATCCAAATTTGCGGCTTCTTCTGTATAAACAGACAGAATCAAAGGCAATTCGTTGAAGACATCCTTTGCATGGTTCACAGCCTCAGACAAATCCTTACGGTCTTCGCTTTCTACTATTTGCGCCAGTAACAGTTCGGCTTTCCCGATTTCTTCTTCCAGTTTATTCCTGTTTTCTGTCCGCAAAGTGTTCAAGGTTGACAAGGAATTTGTCATCTCCACCCTTATGCTGTCCAGCTCCTCGTAAGTGATATCCGCCCGCTCATTGGCCGATTTACACTTTTCAATCTGGTCGTTTACTGTCTTCCATGCCGGTGTGTCGTCATTCCTTTCGTCCTTCTTGAAATATGTATTAAGGGTATTCGTAGTTTGCGTAATGTCCGTTTTCGTCAACTCTTTCAAGTCGACCATCCGGATAGCATCCTCCAATTGATCGGAATATGTTTTGATTTTTGTCAAATTACATGTCTCGCCGTTTATCATATAATAAGAAACGGTACTGTCTTTCACCTCAATCGTCATTTCACCGAAGGCATCCTCTTTATATACCACACATGACAGCGTACCGTTTTCTGTATACGTCCATTTGTAAACTTCCGTATAGGCCTGATTTGTTTTCAGACTTTCATATGGTCCTCCACTTAAAATCGTATTCATATAGCCTTCAAGAATCCTGCTGAATTCCACCAGATAATTATTCGACTTACCTTCTGCTATTTTCAAGAAGTCAGTCAAATCCGTACCTTTACCGATCTCTTCCACCTTTTCGACGGTCAAGACCGTATTCGCTATATACTTCAGTGTGTCTGCCACCTTCGATGCATCCTCTCCAAAGTTGGATTCTATGAATATCGAATCGGTGACAACAGCATCATCATAATAGTAATTATACAACCTCAAAGCTTTCTGACAGTCTTCCTCCATTTTGTCTAAACAGACTTTTTTGGAGTTAAACTCACTGATTTTCCCATTCAGATCATTTTTGGCATCCTCGACCTCCTTAAGAGTAGCTAAATCATTAGCCAACTTTTGTGCGGCATTCTCATAAGCTTCTTTCAAAGCACCATCCCTGTCTTTGTTAACTTCTGCTTCAGACATCAATTTCTCCAAGGCTTCTTTGGCTTGTTCCAAAGCCTCAGTGTCATCAGCAGGCGATGCCTCGGCAGGAGTCATGTTTTCGACTCGCGGCCACTCTTGCGGCCCTGTTCGCAACCATGCCCCGTTTGTCCAGGCCCATAAGACTCCGCCCGAGACCAACATGAAGCATGCTGTAGTAACTGTTTTCTTCATTCTCATTTTTTACATTTTTGATTTTTAGGTTTGTTCATTCCTTACCATACTTCAGAGGCAATCATGCATTGCATGCAAATCTCATCGTCTCCACTACGACATACTGCCGCATCTACATTAAATCACATTTTTCTTTCATTCGACATAATTAAAATTATTCAATAAAAAATACCTTGTATCCGCTATCAAAACCAGATTGTGCTACAGTCGTGGTAGTACAACCTGTTCCAAAACGAATCGGGGCACTATTATCCCCTTATTAATTTATTTTAAAATTATACTTTTTAAAGAGTTTAATGAAAAATAAAACAACCTATTTCAATCTCAAACGGAAGAAATAAGACTAACATACCTTAAAAAGCAGGATTACGACAAACATATACACTTAAAATAGCTATATTTGTATAGAATAAAATTTATATCTAATAACTATGGCTACTTTTTCTCTTTTTAATCGATTTCATCGGAAAATTAAGAGTTTTTTTGGAGGATATATAGAACACAATCATATAGACTACCAACGCCTATTAGTATATGTATACTTCGTGATAACGACGTATCTACTTATATTTTTCACCTTATTCAAGGGGTTTAGTGCAAAAACGGCCTTCTCGGCCTACATACAGATGGGGGTTTGTATCCCTTCATTATTAATATTCATACTGTTCCTAACACATAAATTCACACTGAAGCAAGCCTTATGCACTCACTTAGTATTATGTAATTCTTTCAATATTTTCCAAATGATTTTCTTGGCATACAACAATGAAGATAACCTTCCCTTTGTGGTTGTGCATACGGTCATACAAACCGTACTACTCTTTCTCTCACTGATTTCTTATTTAAAATTCTATCCTTTGTTCATCGCTTCATCCACTATAATATCCCTCTGGATATGTTGTATAATTACTGACATTCCTACATTGAACGACATATTCTGGATCATAGCGGTATTTCTTATTATTATAGTCCTTTTAGGCAACAGGCTTGTCAAGCTCATAAATGAACTCAGCCATACCAATAAACAACTTGTTGCAACCCAATATGAAGTATTCTCGCTTTTGGACTTAGACAAATCCGCACTAACCAGCTTGTTGGAACTGGCTGAAAACAAGAAACTGTCCTCCGAAGAAATAAACGGCCTGATGGATGGATTAATAGATAAGAAAAACATGCCGGACATCAAACAGCATATCTCGGAATGGTACACCCACTCCCAAAACAAGAAAAATATCATTGCCCAAAAGTTACCCATGTTATCTGAAACCCAGCAAGAAATATGCCGCCTTATTTTAGAAAACCATTCAACCGGAAACATTGCCAAAACATTAGGTAAAAGCCCGTCAAACATCACATGCCAACGTTCCAAAATACGCGCCAAACTCCATTTAAAAAAAGAAGAGGACCTGAAAACCGTATTACAGGAACGAATACAGAAGAGAATTTAATAACTTTCATTAAACCGATATGGAGAAACAAAAAAACAATAAACTGCATCGCCAACTCTTCGTAAGTCTCAGACACCATGTAGGTGATTCATTCATCGAGAAGCAAAGACTGCTCATATATATATATATGTGAGTATAGGAGGAGGGGTATTACTGATACTAAACCTTATAGGACTATCAGGCCCCATGGGAAAATATTATTTCATAGCTAACAGTATCAATTTGTTCTTCATAACCTTTTTACTATTGGCTTTTCTACGCAAATACATAAATTTGGAAAACGCTATTATCGGCCTTATGTCAGTATGCCAACTGTTTTGCATATCAGAAATGCTATTTATAACTTTTACTCTACAAAACTATGCCATACTTATTATAGGTAACATGATTCTGCTCATAGGCATTATCTTTCTCTCTACTCTCAGCCATTTAAAACCGTCTATCATTTCGATACAAACCCTGATATCGCTAATTGTTTATACCATCTGTTGCTTTACCCTGAACGACTCTATCCAGACTCGTACTTATGGCGTATTGGTAATAACTTTTATTCTTTCCGGATTTTTAGGATACCACCTGACTAGAAAACTCACATCCATCACACAAATAAACAACAACTTGGAGCAGATACAAAAGGAAATGATATCCCTATTCAATATTGACAAGAATCATATCAATCATTATATCCGGCAATCACACACACAAGGATTGACAGAACAGCAAACCAACCAATATCTGAAAATCTTATTAGAAAACCAAGGCACACCAAGACAAAAAAGTATAGAAAACCATATAGCAAAATGGCACGAACAAACCCGAATAGACTATCAGAACATCAAATCCTTCTTTCCGGAATTGTCTCCTTCTGAACAGGAAATCACTACTTTGATACTAAAAGGATACCAACTTAAAGAAATCTGTAGCCTGACCGACAAAAAGGAATCTAATGTCAATTGCCAACGCTCCAACATACGCAGAAAATTACAAATTCCTCCCGAAAAGAAACTACGCCACGCCCTGCTGCAAACAATCACACAAAAAACTATTTTCCACCCACAATCTTCTTAATGCCATCCAACTTATTCAAAGCCTCCATAGGAGTTAAGTTATTGATGTCGAGATGCAATATCTCATCCCGAATTTGGCACAGCACTGGGTCGTCCAGTTGGAAGAAGCTGAGCTGCACGCCGTTGTCCGCCTGCATGACCTGCTTTGCCCCACGGCTGTTTTTCATCACATCCTTGCTGTTGGCAGATTCCAGTTCCTTCAATATGGTATTCGCCCGCGACACGATGCTCTTCGGCATGCCGGCCAACTTGGCCACGTGGATACCGAAGGAGTGCTCGCTTCCTCCCCGTTCCAACTTACGCAGGAAGATGACTTTCTGATCCACTTCGCGCACCGACACGTTATAGTTCTTCACGCGGGGATACAACTTCTCCATCTCGTTCAGCTCATGGTAATGCGTGGCGAAGAGCGTCCTTGCCCTCCCTTTTTTATTTTCATGGATGTATTCCACGATAGCCCACGCGATGCTGATACCGTCGTACGTAGACGTGCCACGTCCCAATTCATCGAAAAGCACCAAGCTGCGCGAGGATATGTTATTCAGGATATTGGCTGCCTCGTTCATTTCCACCATGAACGTACTCTCGCCCATAGAAATATTGTCGCTTGCTCCCACACGGGTGAATATCTTGTCCACCAATCCTATATGGGCAGATTCGGCCGGAACGAAGCAACCTATCTGAGCCATAAGCGTAATCAAGGCCGTCTGGCGCAACAGGGCTGACTTACCGGCCATGTTCGGACCCGTAATGATAATGATTTGTTGTTTCTCCGTGTCCAGATAGACATCGTTGGCAATATATTGTTCCCCTACCGGCAACTCCTTTTCAATCACCGGATGACGCCCTTGTTTGATGTCCAGCACATCGTCGTCTTGAATCACCGGACGGATATAACGGTTGTCTTGTGCCACTTGGGCAAAAGACAGCAAGCAGTCCAACCGTGCCAGTAAATTGGCATTAATCTGAATGGCCGGTGTGAATTCGGCCAAGGCCAACACCAGGTCATTATACAATTTCGTCTCGAGCACCAGAATTTTATCCTGTGCGCCCATAATCTTTTCCTCGTATTCCTTAAGTTCCTGGGTAATGTAACGCTCGGCATTCACCAGCGTCTGCTTACGTATCCAATCGGCAGGCACTTTGTCCTTATGCGTATTCCGCACTTCCAGATAATACCCGAAGACATTGTTATAGGAAATCTTCAGGCTCGGGATTCCGGTGAGTTCCGTTTCCCTTTGTTGTATCTTCAGCAGATAATCCTTACCTTCAAAAGCTATATGGCGAAGCTCGTCCAATTCCCGGTCCACCCCTTCGGCTATCACTCCCCCCTTGTTGACCAACAAAGGCGGGTCGTTCTGTATTTCGTGGGCTATGCGGTCGCGGATGGAAGCACATAGGTTCAACTGCTCTCCTATCCTCTTCAAAGTCTCGTCCGAAGCATGCTCGCAAGCTATCTTAATCGGTTCGATGGCTTGTAAGGCCACTTTCAGTTGCACCACATCGCGCGGCGACACCCGTCCTACGGAAACCTTGGAAATGATGCGTTCCAAATCGCCCATCAGATGCAACTGGTCGCTAATCAGTTCCTTAAACTCCGGTTCGCGGAAAAAGTAATCCACCACATCCAAACGCTCGTTGACCGGTTTTTCGTCTTTCAACGGAAACAATATCCAACGGCGCATCAAGCGGGCGCCCATCGGGGTAATCGTGCGGTCTATCACGCCCAACAGAGAATTACCACCGTCTACCATGGAATTCAACAACTCCAGATTGCGCACCGTGAATTTATCCAAACGGACGTAACGTTCTTCTTCGATACGCGAAATGGACGTGATATGCCCGATCTGGCTGTGCTGGGTCATCTCTAAATATTGCAGAATCACGCCTGATGCCACGATGCCGCATTTCAAATGGTCGATGCCGAAGCCTTTCAGATTTTTCACTTCGAAGTGTTTCAGCAGCTTTTCCGTAGCCGAACGTTCGGAAAAGACCCAGTCGTCCAACTCAAACGTAAAAAACTTTGTTCCGAAATTACCCTCAAACAGATTCCGTTTTCCACGCTCGAAAAGCACTTCTTTCGGCGAAAAATTCCCCAAGAGTTTGTCTACATATTCAGACGTACCCTCTGCCGTGAGAAACTCTCCCGTGCTGATATCCAAAAAGGCTACGCCGCAAACATTCTTATTGAAATGTACGGCGGCAAGGAAATTGTTTTCCTTGTAACTCAATACATTGTCATTCATTGAAACTCCGGGAGTCACCAACTCCGTAATCCCCCGCTTCACCAATGTCTTGGTCAGCTTAGGGTCTTCCAACTGGTCGCAAATGGCCACACGCCGCCCTGCCCGGATGAGTTTAGGCAAATACGTATCCAAAGCATGGTAAGGGAAGCCGGCCATTTCCACCGGTTCGCCGTTCCTTCCGCCATTGCTACGTTTTGTCAAGGTAATACCCAATATTTCAGAAGCAACGACAGCATCCTCACAATAAGTTTCATAGAAATCCCCACAGCGGAACAACATGATCGCATCGGGGTGTTTCGCTTTCAAATCATAAAATTGCTTCATCATCGGGGTCAACCCTTCTTTTGCCATAATCGTTAACTTTTTAGAATCAACCACAAAAATACGATTATTTTTTCTGATTTGAAACGGATGATTCTGTTTTTCTGCAAGACACAAAAAACGGGACAACCCTCAGACCACAAGAGGAAAGCCCCGACAAACAAATCTTTAATCTCTCAAAATTTTTCTCATAAACAATAAACGAACTATTCGTTTGCTTTTCCTATTAAACTACTGCTTCACGCAGTCCTATGCTCAACATTATACTGTAACAATCTTTTTTACCTCAATCTAATACCTAATCTATTGCATCTCACGATGCTTTCAATATCGTCTCTTGTTTTAAGACAATGCAAAGTTACACGATATTCCTGAAAGATGCATACTTTCAGACGTAATATTCCCATAAAACCTTTTTTTCTTGATTTACGTCAAGGAATATCCTGAAAATATTCGCTGCGACCTGTAAAATCCGTATCTTTGTTTCCACGAAAATAGGAGGCGGCTCGGCAAAGACAAATCAGAAAACTGCGTTTTCATTTGTCTCTGCGCTCGCCTTTCACTATCTTTGTACATTATTATAAAAAGAAAAGAGCATGAAAAAGATAGAAGTCTCTGAACTTACGGAGAATTTTTTCGAAACGATCAGCAAAGAATGGATGTTAGTCTGTGCTGGCGGTGCCAACCAATATAACATGATGACCGCATCATGGGGCGGAATAGGGTGGTTATGGAACAAACCTGTAGCTTTCGTATTCATTCGTCCCGAACGCTATACTTTTGAATTTACGGAAAACAATGACTTCATGACGCTCTCTTTCTTGGGGAAATCGCCCAAGGCGCGTGAAGTATATAACTTATGCGGTTCAAAATCCGGACGGGATATAGACAAGACACTCGAAAGCGGACTCACGCCATATCCCCTTGAAGACGGCAAATGCGTGACTTTTGAACAGGCACGGCTCGCTTTGGCCTGCAGGAAGTTGTATGCCGACAATCTGGCTCCCGAAGCTTTCCTCGACCCGTCGCTCAACGAAAGATGGTACGGTAAACAAGGCGGTTATCACAAAATGTATATTGTAGAAATCACCGGCGCGTGGATAAACGTGCATCACTCTATAAACGGATTAAAATAAAAATATCAATATATAACATGGAATACAATTTTAGAGAAATAGAGCCGAAATGGCAGAAATATTGGGTGGAGCATCAGACTTACAAGGTTGTGGAAAACAAAGACAAGGAGAAATTCTACGTGCTCAACATGTTTCCTTACCCCAGTGGTGCAGGACTTCATGTAGGACATCCGTTAGGTTACATTGCTTCGGATATTTACGCACGTTACAAACGTCTGCAAGGATTTAACGTATTGAATCCCATGGGATACGATGCTTACGGACTTCCGGCCGAGCAATATGCCATACAAACCGGACAACACCCAGCCGTTACCACGGCGGCCAATATCAACCGCTACCGTGAACAGTTGGACAAGATTGGTTTTTGCTTCGACTGGGATAGGGAAGTACGTACTTGCGACCCGGCCTATTACCATTGGACGCAATGGGCTTTCCAGAAGATGTTCGACAGTTATTATTGCAATGACAGGCAGCAAGCACGCCCTATTGAAGAACTGATAAAGGCATTTGATAAAAATGGTACGGAAGGCTTGAACGTGGCTTGTAGCGAGGAACTGCGGTTCACTGCCGACGAATGGAAAGCCATGGACGAAAAGAAACAGCAGGAGACGCTCATGAATTACCGTATCGCCTATTTGGGCGAAACGATGGTGAACTGGTGTCCGAAACTCGGTACGGTATTGGCCAACGATGAGGTTGTGGACGGCGTGAGCGAACGTGGAGGTTATCCCGTCGTTCAGAAAAAGATGCGCCAATGGTGCTTGCGTGTCAGTGCATACGCCCAACGCTTATTGGACGGATTGGACACGGTGGAGTGGACGGATTCATTGAAAGAAACGCAACGCAACTGGATAGGACGCTCTGAAGGCACGGAAGTGCAATTCAAAATAAAAGACAGCGATAAGGAATTCACGATCTTTACCACACGGGCCGACACCATGTTCGGTGTCACGTTCATGGTATTGGCTCCCGAAAGCGAATGGGTACCGGAAGTTACGACCGAAGCCCAGAAGACAGAAGTGGAAGCTTATCTCGATGCCACCAAAAAACGTACGGAACGCGAACGCATCGCCGACCGCCGCGTAACCGGCGTGTTCTCGGGTTCGTATGCCGTCAACCCTTTCACGGGCGAAAACATCCCCATTTGGATAAGCGATTACGTGTTGGCCGGCTACGGGACAGGAGCCATCATGGCCGTACCGGCACACGACAGCCGTGACTATGCCTTTGCCAAACATTTCAACTTGCCTATCATCCCGTTGGTGGAAGGTTGCGACGTAAGTGAAGAAAGTTTCGATGCCAAAGAAGGAATCGTAACCAATTCGCCACGCGCAGGAGTGACTCCCTATATTGATTTCTCGCTCAACGGACTGACCGTCAAGGAAGCCATTGCAGCCACAAAAGAGTATGTCAAAACGCATGGATTGGGTAGGGTAAAGGTAAACTACCGCTTGCGCGATGCCATTTTCAGCCGCCAACGCTACTGGGGCGAACCGTTCCCTGTATACTACAAAGACCAAATGCCTTACATGATTCCCGAAGATTGCCTGCCGTTGGAATTACCGGAAGTCAGCAAATTCCTCCCCACGGAAAGCGGGGAACCGCCATTGGGACATGCCACGAAATGGGCATGGGATACCGTGAACCGTTGCGTGACGGAAAACTCACGCATCGACCACCAAACGGTTTTCCCGTTGGAATTGAACACCATGCCGGGATTTGCAGGCAGTTCTGCCTATTATCTCCGGTACATGGACCCGAAAAACGACCATGCACTGGTAGACAAGGACATGGATGCTTACTGGCAAAACGTAGACTTATACGTGGGCGGTACGGAACACGCTACCGGCCATCTGATTTACAGTCGTTTTTGGAACAAATTCCTGCACGACTTGGGTTACAGTTGCAAAGAAGAACCGTTCCAAAAGCTCATCAACCAAGGCATGATACAGGGACGGAGTAACTTTGTGTATCGTATCAAAGACACCAACACGTTCGTCTCGCTAAATATGAAAGACCAATACGACACTACGCCCCTGCATGTGGATGTCAATATCGTATCGGGCGACGTGCTGGACATCGAAGCTTTCCGTAACTGGCGGCCGGAGTATCACGATGCGGAATTTATTCTGGAAGACGGCAAATACATTTGCGGATGGGCCATTGAAAAAATGAGCAAAAGTATGTTCAATGTGGTCAATCCGGATATGATAGTAGAGAAGTTCGGAGCCGACACGCTCCGCCTGTATGAAATGTTCCTCGGTCCGGTGGAACAAAGCAAACCTTGGGACACCAACGGCATCGACGGCTGTCATCGTTTTCTGAAGAAGTTCTGGGCCTTGTTCTACGACCGCACAGGTAATTTCCTGCCCACAGAAGGGGAAGCCAACAAGGAAGCACTGAAATCGTTGCACAAGCTTATCAAAAAAGTCACGGCGGACATCGAAGCTTTTTCTTACAACACTTCTATCAGTGCATTCATGATTTGCGTGAATGAACTTTCTCAACAGAAATGCCATAACCGGGACATTCTTCGCACGTTGGTCATCCTCATGGCTCCCTTTGCTCCGCATATCGCAGAAGAATTGTGGCATGCTCTGGAAGAAGCAAATAGCGTATGCGATGCCGAATGGCCGGAATGGAAGGAAGAGTACCTGACGGAAGACAGCATGAAACTGAGCATTTCCTTCAACGGGAAAACCCGTTTCACATTGGACTTTCCTGCAGATGCCGACAATGTTTCCATCGAAAAGACGGTACTGAATGACGAACAAACCCAAAAGTACACGGAAGGCAGGCAAATCGTCAAGGTCATTATCGTACCGAAGCGCATCGTAAATATAGTATTAAAATAGTGTCAAACCTTTTGGAGACTACTTGTTTTTCAAGTAGTCTCCTATATAAAAATCTTTGTATTCAATAAATATGAAATACTCAAAAGAAGATATTTGGCAAGAAACCAAAGATTACATTAGTCTTTTTATAGGACTTACTATTTACGCGTTAGGATTCACCGCTTTTATCTTACCTTACCAAATTACAACCGGTGGATTATCCGGTGTATCCGCTATCATATACTATGCCACAGGTTTTCCTGTACAATATACTTATTTCTTGGTTAACGCAGCCTTACTTATCGCTGCCATCAAAATTTTAGGCTTCCGTTTCTGTTTAAAAACGATTGTAGGTACATTGGCCCTGACATTCGAATTCGACCTTTTCCAAAAACTTTTGTCTGACGAAAGCGGACAACTTCCTATGATTCTAGGAGATCAGACTTTTATGGCCTGTGTACTTGGAGCCTGCTGCGAAGGAGTAGGGCTTGCCATTGTATTTTTAAGTAATGGTAGTACAGGAGGAACTGATATCATAGCTGCCATTGTCAACAAATACCGCGACATCAGTTTAGGACGCGCACTTATGTTTTGCGATATTGCCATCGTATCTTCCAGCTATTTTGTATTTCACGAATCGCAAAAAGTAGTATTCGGATTTTGCGTACTCATCATTTCCATGATTATGTTGGACTATTATATGAACAGTGCACGCCAATCCGTACAGTTTCTTATTTTTTCCAACAAATATGACGAGATAGCGGAAGCCATAGGCAAACAACTCGACCGAGGAGTCACCATTCTTAACGGAGAAGGCTGGTACAGCAAGGAACCGAGGAAGGTATTGGTTGTTTTGGCAAAACGACGTGAAGGTATAGAAATATTCCGCCTCATTCACCGTATTGACCCCAAAGCCTTTGTTTCGCAAAGTAATGTAGTAGGTGTCTATGGAGAAGGATTCGATAAATTAAAAATAAAATAACGGAACATGAAAAAACGACTTGTTTTTGCCACAAACAACGCCCATAAATTGGAAGAAATAAGAGCTATCTTAGGTAACAGTATTGAAATATTAAGTCTTGCCGACATCCATTGTCATGCCGACATTCCCGAAACAGCCGATACTCTTGAAGGCAATGCCCGACAAAAGTCACGGTACGTATACGAACATTATGGATTAGATTGTTTTGCCGATGATACCGGATTGGAAGTAGAAAGCCTTGGAGGGGCACCGGGCGTGTATTCCGCACGTTATGCCGACGGACAAGGACATGACTCTCAAGCCAACATGAATAAACTCCTGAAAGAAATGGAAGAAAAAAATGATCGAAAAGCACAATTTCGCACCATTATCTCGTTAATAGAAAAAGGAGAAGAAAGGCAGTTCGAAGGAATTGTGAAGGGACAAATTACCAGAGAAAAAAGAGGAGAATCCGGATTCGGCTACGATCCTATCTTTCAACCCGATGGTTATGAAACCACATTCGCCGAATTGGGTAGCGACATCAAGAACCGCATCAGCCACCGCGTACGTGCAGTAGCTGCTCTTTGTGATTATCTTACAAAAGAATCTTAAACTTAAAAATCGGATTTTATGAAGAAATATATTTTATGGCTTATCGTCTTTATAGGTTGCACGAGCATTTCATTCGGACAGGCTATCGGTTCTTGGAAAGCTTATCCGGCATTGCAAATATCCACTTATAACATACCGGTAGGCCATAAAGCATATTCTCTTTGTAATGGAAATCTTTTCAGTTACAACACCGAAGATACGGAAGTCTACGTGTTTGATAGACTTAACGGATTGCACGACACCAAAATACAATTCATACGATATAGCAACGCAAGCCAAAAGCTTATTCTTGTATATGAAAACGGAAACATAGACTTAATCTATCCGGACAACGAGGTGGTCAACATGAAGCAATTAAAAGACAAAAACTATTCTAACCTCATCATCAATAATGTTTCCGTAGTAAACGAAAAAGCATATATATGCACGAACTTCGGCATAGTCGTAGTGAATACGGATAAAGAAGAATTCGAAGCTACATACGACTTAAACTTGAACGTATACAGTTGTACGGCAGATGCACATTACATCTACCTTTGTTGTTCGGAAAACGGTTTCAACATAGGCGACTTGAACCTTAACTTATTGGATAAAAACAATTGGAAGCACACCAGCACTAACTTCTTCCACGAACTTACATTCTTCAAAGGTAAACTGATTGGGTATAACAAGAGTACAGGGTTATTCACCATTGACCAACAATATTATACAACCACAGCCTTGGTAAAAGGAGGCTATTCATTTTTTTCTTGCTCCGAAGACGTCATGCTCACCGGAAACTCTTCCCATATTTATCTGTTCAACAACGTCACAGACAAACAGGAAATCAAACAAGACAATCCATTCAATTATTTAGTTTATAACAACGGTACATATTGGGCAAGCCAAGGCATAAAAGGATTGCAACCTTATGTTCTTTCAGGCAAGACACTCTCTGCCACGCAATCTGCCATCCAGCCTAACAGCCCCATCCGCGACTATTTTTGCAACATGCACTACAATGGCAATCGTTTGCTTATCGCCGGTGGAGACCAAAATTATAATAATATAGAAAGAGAAGGAACTTTGATGTACTACGAAAACGACACATGGTACAACTTCAATGCAGACAATATTGCGGAACAAACAAAACATCAATATACTAACACATCCAGCATTGCACAAGACCCGAAAGACCCTACACATCATTATGTTTCCTCCGCCGGGCACGGACTTTATGAATTTAAAGATTTGAAATTTATAAAAAATTACGATGAGACAAACAGCCCACTCAAACCTGTCATCAATGATAAAATAACAGATCCGCAAAACTATGTGCGATGCGATGCCTTGCAATATGACTCCGAAGGTAATCTTTGGATGGTCAATACAGAAGTGGATACCATATTAGTCGTTCTTAAACCCGACCGTACGTGGACCAAATTATACTACCAAGAATTAAATATGGGCACGAATTTCACCCATATTCTTTTTGATTCAAAAGGAAGACTTTGGACCAATTCCAAACGATACGAAAAAGGACAAGGAGGATTTTTTGCTCTGGACTACAACGGGACATTGGAAGATACTTCCGATGACATCCATATAAAAAGAAATATCATCATCAACCAAGACGGCGTCAAGTACGAACCGTGGTATTTCAATTGCATGGCACAAGACCTCAACAATCAAATATGGGTGGGCACGAATGAAGGACTCTTCGTCATAGAAGACCCGGACGACTTCATCCAAAACGACGACTTCAGGTTTACCCAAATCAAAATCGCCCGTAATGACGGAACGGACTATGCCGACTATTTGCTCAACGGTGTTAATATCAGCAGCATAGCCATTGACGCAGCCAACCGGAAATGGATAGGGACGGTTGCGGACGGTGTTTACCTGGTAAGTGCAGACGGACAGGAAATATTACAGCATTTCACTACGGACAACTCTCCACTCATATCCGATGAAATACAGAGCATAGCCGTCAATCCCCAAACCGGAGAAGTCATGATAGGTACCTTTTTAGGGCTCGTATCGTATATGAGCGATGCCAATACTCCTGCCTCAGAATTGGACAAAAGCAACGTGCGTGTGTATCCCAATCCCGTAAAACCGGACTACAACGGAGTTATCGCAGTAGACGGGCTGACCCTCAATGCTGAAGTCAAAATCACTACCGTCACGGGACAGTTGGTGTATTCCGGTCGTGCCAACGGCGGTCTGTTCACTTGGGACGGACGGAACCAAAGCGGCAAAAGAGTCTCTTCAGGAGTCTACAATATCATCTCCACCAATGCAGAGGGGAAAAAAGCCATCGTAAACCGCGTCACTTTCATCCATTAAAAGTATTTACGGCAGTTACTACCGAATTGATTTCCTCATCTGTCAATAAAGGAGACATCGGCAAGCTCAATTCCTCACGATGAATACGCTCCGTCACCGGCAATGACAGCGAAGCGTACACTGATAATGCGCCTTGCCGGTGAGGTGGGATAGGGTAGTGTATCAAGGATTGCACGCCATAATGCTCCAAATGTTCACGCAGCCTGTCACGTCCGGGAGTGAATATCGTAAAAATATGGAATACATGCGCATCTGTCTCGGTTGCCATTTGTGGCAAAACCACTTTCGGATTCTTTATTTCCTTCATGTATCTGCAAGCCACCCGGCGACGGCGTTCGTTATCTTCGTCCAACCGCCCGAGCTTCACATTCAAAACCGTTGCCTGCAACTCGTCCAGACGGCTGTTGATACCCACGTATGGATGTACATATTTGGCTGAAGAACCGTAATTGGCCAACATGCGTACCCGCTCAGCCAAATCCTTATCACCGGTCGTGACAGCCCCGGCATCTCCCAAAGCTCCCAGATTCTTACCGGGATAGAAACTGAATCCTGCGGCATCCCCCAAAGCACCGGATTTCACACCTTGATACACCGCACCATGAGCCTGCGCACAGTCCTCTACCACCAACAAACCGTTTTTACGGGCCGTACGGCTTATCTCATCCATCCGGCACACCCTGCCATAGAGATGCACCACCATGATGGCTTTTGTGCGCACAGAAACCAAATTTTCCACTTTCCCGGGGTCTATGTTATAAGTATCCCATTCAGGCTCACAAAACACCGGTCTGAGTCCGGCACGCATGACCGCCAATATGGAAGCTATGTAGGTATTTGCCGGCACGATGACTTCGTCTCCCGCCTTCATCCGCCCCATACTGACATAAGCCATAAAGATAAGCGTAAGGGCATCCAGTCCGTTCCCCGTCCCCACGCAATACCCGACCCCACAATAACGAGCAAACCGCTGCTCGAAAGTCTCCACCTCTTTCCCGAACAGATACCATCCGGAACGTACTACCCGTGCTACAGCCTCCGACAATTCCGGTTCGAAAGAATCATTGATTTTCTTTAAATCCAAATATTTTACCATGACTTTACTTCAAACTTTTCAGGAAGCTAATTTACGACTATTTTTCTTTCAGAGAAATTTTTCAAGCTTTTAATTTCCCTACTCACAAATCCCAATCCGCCTTCCGGAATCACAAGGAAATTATCATTCACGGAACCTCCATACTCCCTATATGACAAACGGTTAAGGTGAAAGCTTAACACTTTTTATATCATTCAGGCACTGCATTTCCGGTGAAAGCCGGTGAATGCACGGTGAAACCTTCTGTCCCACAAAGTTCACCTTAACCGCTTGTCATCCAAACAGTATGAATGGGTGAAGCCTTTTTTTAAGCAAAAAAACTATTAGGAGAGGTATTCATAAAGCCCTCAGCACATCGTAAAATCATTCTCAGCAGATCTGAAAATCATTCACAGGAGATTGAAAAATCGTTTGCCGCACAAAATAACACGGCTTTTCACACCTCCATTTCGTACGTATCATACACCACTGCCCGTCCGCCGAAACCTTCTTTTTGGAATATCAACCCTTCATTCAATACACGGCCACCTTCCTCCACGGAAGTTCCCATATCAAAGTAAGGAACATCCTTGTATGCCTCATGAATCAAATGGTGGAACAACAAATTCACGGCTCCGCACGCCCTTCCTTCGGGAGTGGAACCGATATATTGTACATGAACCACCCTTTTCGTCACGTACAACACGCAACCGGCCACCGTACGCCCCTCCGCACGACAAACCCTGTACAGCAATATCTGTTGCGGAAACCGGTGATGTAACAACATGATTTCTTCCAAGGTATGCACGGGACGCGACTGGTGGCGTTCCATCAGATTCCTTTCCAATACTTTCCAAAAGGCCGAAAAATCTTCATCACGGCTGATGGACAATCCCTCACGTACGGCGTGCTTCACCTTACGTCGCCGAAGCGTACTGAATCCCCAAGCCGTTGCAGAGGGAACGACCGTGGAAACTTTACGGCCTGACAGGCGTGCCCCGAAGCGGTACAACGCATACAAATCCTCTTCGCTGGGATAACGGGCATATATATAAGGTACGGGTGAGTAAATCCACTTGCCTACCGATGTATACGTCCGTAAATAGCGAAAGATTTCCCCAAACAACTCCAACATGAGCGCAACCGTCATCTTCTCATCCGTCACGACTCCGCCATACGTCAGTCCACGATGGCTGCAAAACTCCGTCGCCGTACAGTGTGCGGGCAGCAAAGCATGTAGCCGTCCGTCCCTGTAAGCCATAAGGGAGAAGTCTGCAAAACGGTCGGCATGATAATCCATATAACCGCGCATAAAAAGGAAAGTCCCGTTACGGGAATCCCGTACGAAATCGTCCCATTCATCCTTACAGCCATCGCTATACCGCTTTATTTCCCATCTGCTTTCCATCTCCACACCTCCATCTATTCATGAATCATACGCAGAAACTCTTCGTAAGAGTTGATATACATCTCAGGCCGGTAAGGCTGGGAAGACAAGACCAACAACACGGCATCTTCAGAGAAATGCAGCAACTCGTTCCACGTCAGCGGCGGAATGAGCAGCCCCTTGTCCGGTGCGTCGAGCACATACGTCCGCCGTCCGTCCTTGTCTTCCAAGGTGATTGTCACACATCCTCTCACGGCCACCAAGTACTGATAGGTGATACGGTTAGCGTGCTTGCCGCGTTCATGCCCCTTGGGTACACCGTAAATCCAGTATGCCCGCTTTACTTCAAAAGGCAAATCCTTTCCGGTTTCAGCCACGGTAAGGCTGCCACGTTCATCGGTAAAAGTCTTCAAACGCTTCATTACAATCCTAACTTCTCGGAGATTTCCAACATTCTGTGAATCGGTTTGACAGCCTTTTCCGCCACTTCCGCATCCACTACGATTTCCGGCCACTCGTATTTCAAGGTATTATAGAGTTTTTCCAACGTAATCAACCTCATGTAATTACATTCGTTGCAGGCACACGTACTGTCGTCCGGAGGAGCCGGAATGAAGGTTTTCTCCGGACAAGCCTTCTGCATCTCGTGTAATATGCCGCTTTCCGTAGCCACAATAAATTCCTTTCCTTCATGACGGATGGCATATTTCAGCAATGCTGCGGTAGAACCTACCACGTCCGCCAGTTTCAATACTGCTCCTTTACATTCCGGATGAGCCAGCACCTTGGCCTCGGGATGGGATTTTTTAAGTTCCAATATTTTCTCTACGGAGAATTTTTCATGCACGTGGCAAGCTCCGTCCCAAAGCAGCATGTCACGTCCGGTAACGGAATTGATGTAGTTGCCAAGATTCCGATCCGGACCGAAAATGATCTTTTCATCAGAAGGGAAACTTTCTACGATCTGGCGGGCGTTGCTCGAAGTGACCACCACATCCGTGACAGCCTTGGTGGTAGCCGTAGTATTGACGTACGAGATGACCGTATGGCCGGGATGAGCTGAAACAAACCGGGAGAATTCATCCGCCGGACAACTTTCGGCCAGCGAACAGGTGGCATTCAAATCCGGAACCAAGACCTTTTTGTCAGGACAGAGAATCTTGTTGGTCTCTCCCATGAAATGCACACCGCACATGACGATGATATCCGCTTCAGTCTTGGCAGCTTTTTGAGCCAGTGCCAGACTGTCTCCCACGAAGTCAGCCAAATCCTGGATGATTCCTTCCGTATAGTAATGCGCCATGATGACGGCATTCTTCTTCCGGCAAAGTTCCCTGATCTCACTTTTCAAATCAAGCTCCTTTGCTATGGGTTCATCCACAAACCCCTTGTCTATCCACTCTTTCTTAACCATATATATATTATTAATTCTTGTTTCTATTTTTTGAAAAAATCTAATGTAAATGATGATAGGCTGTTGATAGTGTCGATAAAAAAGAAGCCTGAAACTTGTTTTTTAAGTTATCAAAGCGGGGTATCGAGCAATATGTCACTTTTCAACATGAGCCTTGGGTCTCTTATTCTTTAAACTGAATGCATTATCGTATGTTCTTTATCGTTTTTAACGAGTTGTTCATAACCTACAAAGTTAAAAACTTTAGGGGAAAAAGGCTGCATAAACCTGATGAAAATACGGTTTAAAGTTCATTTCTATCTTTTACTAATTTATTTGGTGGTTTGAAATATTCCTGTAACACTACTGAATTTCTAAATCCAAAGTTTCTTTTCAATAATCTGTTTACGATTTGTGAACGAGTTATCAAGTAGTTTTTATGGGTTTTATTATCTTTGTGAACAAATATGTTGAAAGCAATGAGAAAACTTAAAATAACGGAACTGAATAGAATCTCTGCCGAAGAATTCAAGACGGCTGAAAAACTTCCTTTGATTGTGGTACTGGACCATGTAAGAAGCTTATATAATGTAGGTTCCGTATTCCGCTCGTCCGATGCTTTTAGGGTAGCATCTGTGTATCTGTGCGGAATTACAGCCACTCCGCCGCAAGTGGAAATCCATAAGACGGCATTGGGGGCGGAAGATTCCATGAATTGGGTATATTATGAGCGTACGCAAGATGCGGTGGAGCATCTTAAGGCCGAAGGTTATGAAGTTTGGGCTGTGGAACAGGTGGAAGGTAGCATTATGTTGCAGGACTTCCGCCCGGATAAAGCAAAAAAATATGCCATTATATTAGGAAATGAAGTGAAAGGTGTGCAACAAGAAGTTGTCGACCAGTGTGACGGGTGTATAGAAATACCTCAGTTCGGGACGAAACATTCTCTGAATGTTTCTGTTACGGCCGGAATACTGGTGTGGGAGTTTGCCCGTAAGATGAAGTTGTGAACATTATAATGTACCGGCTTCCACCATTCTTACTACCCGTTCCGTCAGCCGGTCGTCGGCTTCAGGGTCATAGTCTTTTTTCAGGCTGGCTCCGAATATGCTGGCAAACGTTTGGTAGAATCCGGCTTTGAAAGGGCCGAAAAAGGCTTTCACTATTTCGAAAGAACTTTGGTTGCATTCGCGGTCCACTAACTTGATGAGCAGTTTCCCCTGTGAATAAGTCAGTTTTTTCATTTGTGGGGTATATTGCTTTTTTATACCTTTCTCTACGGCTCGTATGTGAGCGTCTTTTTCTTTTTTAGTAGGTAGTTTTTCCAGATACTCATAAGTCTCGGATATGGTCTGATTAACCATTTTGGCAATGGGAAGTGTTTTTTTTACGTTATAAACCAATTTGTTATACCGCATGGCTTCCCTTTTGTTCTTAAACTTCAGTGGGGGATATACCGGTAGTTCGGGCATGATAATCACGGTGATGGAGTCGCCTTGATAGAACTCCTTCTGTACTTTTTTGTAAAATACGACTTTTATTCTCGGTTCTCCATCAATAGGAACAAACTCGTCCTGGGCTTCCACTTGCAAAGTAAGAGCACCTAATAAGAACAATATGATAAGCCTGTATATTCCCATATCCGCTGCAAAAATATAAATTAAATACTTTCATCGCATGCTTTTTACAAAGAATATAATTTGTTATACTAAAAATAGTTGCTTATATTTGAAGCATGACAGAAAAACACTGTAAGTTTATTTATCTACACTGGTTGTGGATAAGCGTGTTAATGTTTTGTGTTCTACAAATATATCCTGTGGATAAAGTCGGCGCACAGCATTATTCCTGGGAGGAATTTGTAGAGAAGATTTCTGTGGATGAATATGAAGACGGAGAAGATTTGAGTCCTCTTTTGGAAGAATTGGCCGCATTGCACGAACATCCTTTCAACCTGAATACGGCTACGAAAGAGGATTTGGAACAGTTGCCTTTTCTGGATGGGGAAGAAATAGAGGAAATTTTGGCGTACGTGTACCGTTACGGTCCGATGCAATCGTTGGGAGAATTGATGTTGATAGAGGAACTGGACTATCAGACCCGTCAGTTTCTTACTTTGTTCGTCTATGTGGAAAATCCTGTGGAAGAAAAAGAGAATCTGCGGTTGAAAACCTTGTTGAAAGAAGGGCGGCATGAGGTGACGAGCCGGTTGGATGTGCCTCTGTATAAACGTGATGGATATAAAATACCCGAAGATGAGGTATTGTTGAAAAACCCCAATAAGGTGTATCTTGGTAATTCGTTGTATCACAACATACGCTATATTTATCAATACAGGAACAGGCTGTTTTGGGGATTCACGGCGGAGAAAGACGCAGGAGAACCGTTTGGCAGTTATGGCAATAAGGCATATGATGCTTATTCTTTCCATTTTCTGTTGAAAGATTGTGGTAAACTCAAGGCATTGGCATTGGGAGACTATCGTTTGGGTTTCGGCGAAGGCTTGGTGGTGAACAGTGATTTTTCTTTGGGAAAATCCACTTTGTTCAATATGGGCGACACGAGACCGTCCATCAAGAAATTCTCTTCCACGTCCGAAACTTCTTTTTTCAGGGGAATAGCGGCTGCTTTCCGTTTCGGAAGGGTGGACATGTCAGCTTTCTATTCCTATTTGCCCACCGATGCCACTTTCAGGAAAGACGGTACGATATCTTCGTTGAAAACCGACGGTTTGCATCGTACTTTGTTGGAGCTGTCTAAAAAGCATAATGTCACGGAGCAGTCTGTCGGAACCGACGTGACTTGGAATACAGAATATTTTTCTTTGGGTGCGACTGTATTTTACCAGCATTTCAGCCGTTCTTTCTCAAAAGGCACGGAACTTTACCGGCAATATTATCCGGATGGAAAGGATTTCCTGAATGCCGGCCTGCACTATCGTTGGCATCGTGACAGGTTTTCGTTTTCCGGTGAGACGGCATTCAGTAGTGTGTATGGCGGTTGGGCCACGCTGAACAAAGCCATTTACCGTTTCAACCACCGGTACAGCATGGTGGTTTTGCAGCGGTTGTTTACTTACCAATATGTAGGATTGCGTGCCAACAGCTTTTCCGAAGGTGGGGCAGTCAGGAACGAAAGCGGATTTTATACGGGAGTGGAGGCATCTCCGTTGAATGAGTTGAAGTTGTCCGCTTATGTGGATTATTTTTATTTTCCGTGGGTCAAGTTCGGGATACCTCATACCTCCGAAGGGGTGGAAGGGACGTTTCAGGTCGATTGGGTTGTTTCCGGAAAATGGGAACTGTCCGGACGTTACCAACTGAAGCGTAAGGAACGCTATGGACAGCCTTACCTGTATCATAAATTGAAGATACAGACGCAGTGCATGCCTTCAAAATTTTGGGAATGGCGTGGGGTGGCAAGGTACACAAGGGTGAGGGACGTGTATGGACGGCATGTCGGAGGATACATGGGAGGGAGCATCCTGAAATGGAAGGACCGGAAAAACCGGTTGAATGTGGCCGGGTCGTGTGTGTATTTCGACAGCGAGGACTACAAGGCACCGATGTCTTTTTATGAGCCATCCTTATTGTATGCCTTTTCTTTCATGACGATGTACGGACAAGGGATGAGGGCGGCGGTGAATGCCCGGTGGAACGTGGCGCGCCGTTGGATGCTGATGTGGAAATACGGGATTACCGGATATTTCGACCGTAAGGAAATAGGCGACGGGTTGCAACGTATCGGAGGGCGATGGAAAAACGACCTTTCTTTCTTGTTGCGTTACAAGTTTTGATGAGGATTATGTTACCTTTGCATGGATTTGTGAATTAAAGATGAAGTTATGGCTACAGTGATTTATCCTTCTCCCATATTCGGACCGGTGCACAGCCGTCGGTTGGGTGTTTCTTTGGGCATCAACCTGCTTCCGGAAGACGGGAAGTGGTGTACGTTCGATTGTGTGTATTGTGAGTGTGGATTCAACAAGGATTTTCGTCCCAAGAAGCCGTTGCCCACACGTGAAGAAGTGCGCACGGCTTTGGAAGAACGGCTGAAAAGCATGTCCGCGAACGGGCCTGTGCCGGATGTGTTGACGTTTGCCGGAAATGGGGAACCCACCCTTCATCCGCATTTTGCGGAAATCATAGAAGACACCCGCGCCTTGCGCGACCGGTATTTCCCGAAGGCTAAAATCAGCGTGTTGAGCAATGCCACCCAGATATTCCGGCCGGAAGTTTTTGAGGCTTTGAGGAAAGTGGACAACAATATCCTGAAATTGGATACGGTGGACGAAGGTTACATTCGCCGGGTAGACCGTCCTACGGGGCGTTATGAAATAAGTCGGGTGGTGGAACGCCTGAAAGATTTTCGAGGCAAAGTTATTATACAGACGATGTTCATGAAAGGCATGTCGGAGGGTGCGGATGTGGACAATACTTCCGACCGTTTTGTGGAACCGTGGTTGCGTGCCGTGAAAGAAATATCACCTTCCCAAGTCATGATTTATACCATAGACCGCGAAACGCCCGACCATGAGTTGAAAAAGGCCACACGTGAAGAATTGGACCGCATTGCCGGACGCATCCGGCAAGAGGGATTGGAGGTTTCCGTCTCTTATTGAGAAGCGCTGCGGGCGGTCTACGGACCGCATAGCCGTATTTTCCATATATTATCGACAGGAAAGCCTGTATGGGAATGAATATCTGTAAGGATGTTTTTTGTTTCTTATATATTTGATATTCAAATGCTTGTCGTTTATAAATCAATCTGCGCCAAACGGAAAATCATTTGGCGCAGATTGAAAAATCGTTTGGCTGAGAACGGAATTTCGTTCTCAGCCAAACGATTTTTGTATGTAACTTTCCTTTAAAATTCAGGAGGCTTGCGCATAACATCTCTTCCGAGACAAACGTTTGTGTACGTAAAGGTAAGCCGGGATGAGGAAGAGGTCTGCGGCAAACCAAGCCGAAGGGTCACCGTAACACACTCCCGTATATCCTAAAATCGGGACCAGGAACAGGCTGACAGCCGTGCGGTCTACCATTTCGAACACGCCGGACATCATGGCCAGTTTACTGTATCCTAATCCTTGGATGCTGTACCTGAGCAGGCACAGTAGTCCTAATGGAATGAAATAGGTGCAGGAGGTGACGATGAACTGGTTGGCCTTTTCTATGATTTCATATTCATGGAAATCCACAAACAGGTAGATGATGTGACGGGCGAAAATATGCAACACGATGAAACAAAAGATGCAGTAGAGGCAAACCATGAAAAAGCTGGCGCGCAGCCCCATGTTGATACGTTCCGTTTTTCCCGCCCCGTAGTTCTGTCCGCAATATGTGGCCATGGCGATACCCATGCTTTCCAACGGACACATGAAGAACATTTTGATGCGCATGCCGGCGGTGAAGGCGGCCACGCACGACGTACCCAAGGCGTTGTTTGCGCTTTGGAGCATGATGCTTCCGATGGCGGTGATGGAAAATTGCAGTCCCATCGGTACGCCCATGTCCAACAGTCCCTTTATGTAGTGTTTGTCCAAGGCGGTTTCTCCCTTTTCCATTTTCAGGATGTCGAATTTTCTGAACATATAATACAGGCAAAGCAGGGCGGAGACGGCTTGCGAGAAGACCGTGGCGATGGCGGCTCCGGCCACGCCCCAATGTAGTATGAGGATGCAAAACAAATCCAATACGATGTTGAGGATAGCGGCCATGAGGAGGAAATAAAACGGGGTCTTGCTGTCGCCTAATGCCCGGATGAGGCTGGAGAGCAAGTTGTACAGGAAAGTGAAAGGAATGCCGATAAAAGTAACCAAAAGATAGAGATAGGCATGATGAAGGATGTCGTGCGGCGTCTGCATCATGAACAGGATTCTCTCGCAAAGCAGGGAAGTGACGACAGCCAACACGACGGAAATGATGAGGGAAACCCAAAGACTGTTGGCTACGTAACGCCGCAAGTCGCTGTATGAACGTGCGCCGAACGCCTGGGCCACGGGAATACCGAAACCGCAACAGCAGCCGGTGCAGAATCCGATGATGAGGAATACGACCGATGTGCTGGCACCCACGGCTGCCAAATCGTTGATGCCTAAATATTTTCCTACGATGGCTGCGTCTATCAGACTATAAGTCTGTTGGAGCAAACTTCCCAAAATGAGCGGGAGCGAGAAGTTGAATATCAACCGCAGGGGTGAACCCTCAGTCATTTCTTTCGTCATGGCGAATATCCTTTTTTCCTGAAAAACACATTCTTTTGCGGGTGCAAAATTACGGAAAATCAGGATATAAAGAAAAGGATAGAATGAAAATATGCTATTTATTCTATTCTATATAAATTTATGATCTTGTAATCTTATTAAAAACTAAGGATTGTATTGCGCTCCCAATAAAGTACTGTATTTACACCATCAATATTATGAATTATCTTTGTCTTCAATTATGGCGTTATGATGATATCCGTGCCGAACGAAAGAGTCTACAAAAATGAGTTCTTTGTACCATTCTCCCATTTCATTCTTTTTATTTTGTAGTCTAAAGAAGCCTCGAACAAAAATATCGTTGTCATTTACTATTTTTCTAAACCATCGGGAATCCATTACAATAACTTCTTGTCCACTTTCATTTTTTATCTTTTCCTTTTTTCTGTAATCTTTGATAGTATCGTCAATTAAAGTACTTGTTCCAAGAGGTATGATGACCTTCTCAACTTGTACATACTTCTTTACTGCAAGATAAATGATAAGTTTATCAGCCAAATTTTTATAGATTTGTTTTCTTTCTTCTTTATCACCACTAAAAAGTTGGTCATCATCTATAAGGGTTGGACATGTATAAATTTGTCGTTTGTTATCTGTGGATGATTTTATATAGAAATAAAGAAGCAAAGTGCTTTTTCCTATTTCCTCTTTGAATAACCAAACGTATAATGTATCTTCTTCAAAGCCATATATTATAGTTGCTCCCTCTTCAATAAGGATACCGCATACATTATCATTATAAAATTCTTGGAAAAGTTGATGGTCAATATTGAAAAATGACTTTGCGCTTTTCTCCATGACTTTTTCGAATGATGGCATAATAAGTTCGGGAAGTCCCCAATCAGGTTTTGTACCACATACGTCTGAAAGAAATTCCATTCCTTTAAATAAATACTTGAAATGTATCTTATTATTTATGGGTATTTCCAGTTTATTTTCATCTTCATGGTTTAATAACCATGATACGATAGGTCTTTTACGAATAATCATAGATATGTAGTGGGGAAAATTATATTATGGTAATTACTACTTTATTTTCTATTTCTGGTCGTAAGCATGTTTGGGGTAGTCTATCGTATAATGCAATCCGCGGCTTTCCTTACGTTCGATGGCCTGTCGCGTGATAAGGTAACCCACGTTAATCATATTACGTAATTCGCAAATGTCTTTGGTCGCCTTGACACGCTTAAACAGCTCTTCGGTCTCTTCGTACAATAAGTCCAGACGTGTCCATGCCCGTTTCAGGCGCAGGTCGCTCCGCACGATGCCCACGTAGTTGCTCATGATTTGTCCCACTTCCTTCATATCCTGCGCGATGAGTACTTTTTCTTCGTTGCTCATCGTACCCTCATCGTTCCATTCGGGTATTTTATCATTGAAAGCATATTGGTCTATGACCTCCAAGCTGTGGCGGGCTGCCGCGTCGGCATACACCACGGCTTCGATAAGTGAATTGCTGGCCAACCGGTTGCCGCCGTGCAGTCCGGTGCAGGAACATTCGCCCACGGCATAAAGCCGCCGGATACTGGAGCAAGCGTTGAGGTCCACCTTAATGCCGCCACACATGTAGTGGGCACAAGGCACGACGGGAATATATTGCTTGGTCATGTCGATGCCAATGGAGAGACATTTGGCATAAATGTTCGGGAAGTGGTGTTTGGTTTCTTCCGCGTCCTTGTGCGTCACGTCTAAGCACACGTGGTCCAAGCCATGTATTTTCATTTCCTTGTCGATGGCACGGGCTACGATGTCGCGTGGGGCGAGGCTGAGCCGCTTGTCGTATTTCTGCATGAATTCCTCGCCGTTGGGCAACCGCAGGATGCCGCCGTATCCACGCATGGCCTCTGTGATGAGGTAAGCCGGATGCGTCTCGCCCGGATGGAAGAGGGCCGTGGGGTGGAACTGCACGAACTCCATGCCTTCCACCGTACCTTTGGCACGGTAGACCATGGCGATGCCGTCGCCCGTAGCAATGTTGGGGTTGGTTGTAGTGGCGTAGACGGCTCCCGTACCACCGGTGGCCATCAGGGTGACTTTGGAAAGGAAAGTATCTATCTTTTGGGTATCTGGGTCTAAGACGTAAGCCCCGTAACATTCGATGTCCGGCGTGCGGCGCGTCACCTCGATGCCCAAATGGTGTTGGGTGATGATTTCCACGGCAAAGTGGTTTTCCAGAATCGTGATGTTCGGATGGCGGCGTACGGCTTCCATCAGTCCGCGCTGGATTTCAAAACCTGTGTCGTCAGCATGGTGCAGGATGCGGAACTCCGAATGTCCGCCTTCGCGGTGCAGGTCGAAGTCTCCCTTTTCGTTTTTGTCGAAGTTTACGCCCCATTTCACGAGGTCTCGTATGCCCTGCGGTGCGTTTTTCACTACTTGTTCCACGGCTGCAGGGTCGCTGATGAAATCCCCTGCAATCATGGTGTCTTTGATATGTTTCTCGAAGTTGTCCACTTCCAGATTGGTCACTGAGGCTATTCCCCCTTGTGCCTTGGCCGTGTTGGCCTCTTCCAATGTGGTTTTACATACGATGGCCACCTTGCCTTTGCCCGCATCGGCCACTTTCAGGGCGTAACTCATTCCGGCTACTCCCGAACCTATCACTAAAAAATCAAATTTGCGTATCATGCCGTCAGTTCATGCTGTTGATGTTAGACGTTGCAAAACTACTTAAAAACTCGGTTGGTTGTGCGTTCGCCGCTGGATTTCTTTTAAAAATAAAAGTGCAGTCCTCCGTTTATAAAGATACGGTAGAACTCTACGGATTGGTCCATGGAGCCGGGAATCACTCCATTTTTGTCATAGACATTTCCATAAATCACTCCTGCGTTCACTCCTATGCCGACGTGTTTGCTCAGCAGGTAGTCCGCACTGAGTTGGTAATGCAATCCCATCCCTTTTACAGTTTTTCCCATACTGAAATCCATCTCCTCCTCGACATTCAGGATGAAGGCGCCTACTCCGATGCCGTATCGTAATGACCAATGTTTGTTGGCTGCCCTCATAACAAATTCCGGGCCTATGTAATCCATGTGCATCTGGCTTTTGGGATTGGCGGTTTGTTCCTTGGGGTAATCGGGATTGCGTACGAAGTTGGTATGATATGCCCCGGAGCGGTAACCGGAATAGAGAATGCCTACACCCATGAACTTTTTCCCCACCCAGTCGATTCCTCCCTGGAAATCCACCCCGTTTTTGAACGTACCGCTGAGGCCGCCTGGAATGTCATGGTAAGCTTTGCTGAACACATGGCCAAAACCTCCGTTCCCGTAGATATGGATAGGAAGTGGGGGCGGGAGCTTACGTGGCTTTATGCTTTTCCGTCCGGCCAATTCCAAACTGTCTGCTTTCCTTATTTGTTCCCTTTGTTGGGTTTTCATGCGTAGCATTTCCCCTTTTATCTGGTGGCAGGAAACGAGAATGGTAGGTTCTTTATGTTCGGTGATAGCCAAGGCGTTTCCTCCCGCTTTGGCCGTTTCAGCCTTGGCCAGTGCTACGACCTGGTCATAACTGAAATGTGCGGTATATCCGTTTCCTTTTACAGCCACTTTGCCCAGGAGTTCGGCAGAGTAAGGCCGGTTCGTTCCGGTTTTGAATACTTGTACGTCGTCAGCTTGCGTAGTGGGATAAGAATGATAGATTTCCGTGGCCACTTTCGGACTACAGCCTGTAACGAGCAAGGCCACGGCCCATGCAAACCATTTTCCTATTGCGTAACAACCATTCTCTTTTTTATTTTCTGTTCTTTTTGCCATACGCCTTTTTATATAATAAGATGAGATTCTTTCAGTTTGGCAATCCTTTTGTCCATGGAATTGATTCGAATCCGTTCCATGATTTCTTCTCGTTGGTCTATTAGTTGATAAAGTTCTGCCTCCCATGTTTCTAAATCGTAACCATAACATTGTTTAAAGTATTCTTTATCCCAAGTTTGGATTTGCTTTTTGGTTTTATTGCAAACCCATTGAAGCAAGTCTTCATTGTTCGTGTAAAGAGCTATCATCATACTATAAACCAATAATTCACGTTTTCCATCAAATCTTTGGAGTTTAATGAGAAGATCATGTTCCCTCAGATAATCCAAATAGTTGAAAATATCTTTTACATAGACATTTTCTTGTAACAAATTGGATGACTGTGACTGTACACACTTTACAGCTTCTGTAAAATTACTTTGATATTTTAATAATTTACTTTGATGGTTTAATATAGGTACATTTAATTGGAGATTTTTATTGTTCCGAAATTCGTGATGGAATATGTAGAACTGCATGCAATCTTTTAACGAGTCTTTCCATAATGGATAACTGATGAATATGGGACGATAATCATCATATACCTTTTGGAAATATAGTCCTATGACAATAGGGCCTTGTTTCATTAATAGCATATTTGATGAGTATCTTGATAATCGGGTATTGCTACAATTAAGTCAGCTTTACCGTGGTCAGCATTCCGCGCTACGACAAAACGTTTTGGAGAATGTGTCCCTACATAACCTTTGCAGACGAAAGAATGGGTGTCATAACCTGTTGCCTTATTTCCCTTACCATAGTAGAAATGCAAGGGAGGAAAGCTTTTCACACCACTCAGATACTCAATTTCTTCCAATAGGGATTGTTTAAGCGTCGTTTGATTCTCATTCCTATAATTGAGTTTATAAGTTCCCAATATGGTATTACCAAACTTACAGGTTATGGTTTTCAGCAAAGAGTTTTCTGTTACTTTCTGTCCTGAAAGATAAAAGGATACTGGGTCTGTCCGTGAACCGACAAACGAGAATTCTATGGAAGCTCCGTTGTATGTAATTTTGTTTATCCGGTAATGGTCCCCTTGTGAAGTATAATGGTATGTAATGGTATTGCCCCACAAATCACTCAGTTCCGTGAGAGGGTAATACAGGTTATTGTTGGTATTGGTTTTATAACCGAATATGGCCGTTCGGCCATTGGGGAAAGCCACGTCAAAATACTGTAAGGAATTACCTGCATAGTTCGCTTTGACACGTATATAGCCGCGCTCGCTCAAATAAGTGACGGAATCCATCTTGACCAACCGCATACCATCGAGCATAAAAACATCTTCACGGTTGAAAGCTATGGGAGCGATTTTCCCATCATAATAAGGTGTTTGTACTGTGCGGCAAATGACGGACAATCCGGAAAGAGACCATCCCATTCCTAATAAACCTTTGCCTTGTTGGCTATTATAAACAAAGGATAATTCCGGATTAAATCCCCGTATTCCTTTATAAGCAGATATAGGGACAGTATAGGTACGTGCACCGGTGGGAGATACTCCTGAAGTGATATCTATTTGTCCCACTTCATTTCTTGTGTCTATCTTGTAAGTGATAGGTACGTAATCGTTGTCAATAGCCGGGTACCCCTCTTGTCCGAGGATGGAAAGGAGGCAGCACGCACAAAGGAAGAAAGAAAGCAGGCCCCGTTTCATAAGCGTTACTTTTTAATGATTTTCCAAGTGGTTTCTTGTCCACCTGCCACGATATGCAGCAGGTAAATGCCATTCGTGCAATGGCTCAGGTCGAGTTCGGAAACGGAGGAGGTTGTTTCTTTTACGTCCACAACCGCTCCGCTCATCGATGTGATGCGCAAACAGGCTTTTTCTTCAGGGGCGAGTCCTTGGATTTCCACTTTCAGGTGCCCTTCCGTTGGGTTGGGCCAAATACGGATCTGTTTTTCAGAGAGCATGTCGGAATAGAAATTATCCTCTTTTTTTTCTTCCGATGACATATTTCGTTTGACAACATCTGAATTTTGCAACACGATTTCCCTCTTTACGCGGTTGCCTAACGCATCATACGCAAACCTTATCGCATTCTGAGAGAAAGCGGAAAGGTGAAGCAACAAGCTAAAAAAAACAAATAATGCTCTCATAATATATAGGTTTTAGTTTGTTTTTCTGCTATCGTCTCAAAGGTATATGTCTTTTTTTAAATAAACAAAAAATACAGGATATTTTTTTGCTTTCTGTGGATTTAATCCGTAAAAAGTGTAACTTGCACTAAATTTTAGTTTTATGATACGGACATTTCATGCAAAAATTAATAAGAAGATATTGTTTTTCAGTTTGTTGCCTGCTACAGTGTTGGCCATATATTTCTTTTGGGTAAAATTGCCTTTGGCTGCATTGTGTTGTATGGTCTTTTTGGTTTTCGTGGTGGAACGTTTGATTCATACGTATTATGTTTTTACCGATGAAGGTTGCTTATTCATTCATCAAGGACGGTTTTCCAAAGTCAGCAGGCATTCTTTGTCCGACATAGAAAAGGTGGATATCGTAAGGCCGTCTTCATTGTCCTTTTTAAAGAATAAGGATACTGTCATGTTGACGTTTTACGACGGTTCGATTAAATTTATCACACCTTTTCCGGCTGAAGAGTTTTGCCGGTATTTCAAACGAAAACAGGAAGATTTTCTTGAAAAGACAGATGGCTTATGAATATGAGGCTTTTTAGAGTACTTTTTGGGTTCTTTTGGTTTGTTGGGGGAGTTGGTAATCCCTTGTTTTCTTCCGAGAGAATTTCTTGTGAACCGCTTGAGGAGGAGGCTTCGTGGTCGGTGTGTTTGCAGGACGGACTGGATAGCTTGCTACAAGATGAGCTATTGCTTACTTCGCAATTAGGTTTGTGTGTGTATGATTTGACCGACGATACTTTGTTGTATGCTTACCAGGCCAAACAGCGTATGCGTCCGGCTTCCACCGAAAAATTGGTAACGGCTGTCACTGCGCTTTCCGAATTGGGGAGTGATTATCGTTTGGCAACCCGTTTGTTTTACACGGGCGAAATCCGGGGGCGTGTTTTGTATGGGGACTTGTATGCCGTAGGAGGTTTTGACCCTTGTTTCGGGAAAGAAGATTTGCTTTCTTTCGGCAAGGCTTTGAAAGAATCGGATGTGGATTCCATAACAGGGAGACTGTATGCAGACGTGTCGATGAAAGATACCTTGCAATGGGGATGGGGTTGGTGTTGGGACGATGACATGCCGGTGCTGACTCCTTTATTATATGGAAAGAAGAATATTTTCATAAGGGTATTCAGCGAGGTGTTGCATGGTTTGGGTATCCGACTTGTTTTTGGAGGACAAGCCCGTTGTCCCCAAAATGGCGTATTGTTAGCCGGACGGACACGCCAGTTGGCAGACGTTTTGCATCCGATGATGAAAGAGAGTGATAATTTATGTGCCGAAGCCTTGTTTTATCAGTTGGCAGCCCGTACAGGAAAACCATACGCTTCAAGAAAAGAAGCTATGTACTACATTGAGCGGTTGATAGGGCGGTTGGGCTATGATCCCGGAAAATATATAGTGGCCGATGGGAGCGGGGTTTCTTTATATAATTACTTGACACCGGAACTTGAGATTGCTTTTCTGAGATACGCTTATCGTGATGAGGCTGTTTTTTCACCTCTTTATATTTCTTTACCGATAGCCGGAGTTGACGGTACGCTGAAAAAACGTATGAGGAAGGGAAAAGCCTACGGAAACGTAAGAGCTAAGACCGGGACTTTGGAAGGAGTATCCACATTGGCCGGTTATGCACGGTCGGGGAATAACCATTTGCTGGCCTTTTGTATTATGAATCAAGGTGTGGAACGTGTGGCGGCTGCACAAGACTTTCAAGACAAAGTTTGTGAATGGTTATGTCGGTAGTTTTTAAAGTAGCACTTAAATCGTTCTAATTTAGATATTTTAATCCTCTATAAAATAAGCTTTAAAATAA